>OASU01000639.1_pt1 | contig 9273 bp, 9 predicted proteins | sample 1475801 | NCBI WGS metagenome assembly OASU01 (sample SAMEA2579919, study PRJEB22360) | human gut metagenome | biome: human gut; feature: human-associated habitat; material: faeces | place: Denmark | collected 2008/2010 | reverse complement strand
GGGGAGCCATATCTTCGGAAATCACAGCTTTTGCTGCTCCGGCATCAAAATCGGCATTATCATACGGTTTACCGGATAGAAACTCAAATTCAAATATTTTCCAGAAAGCATCGTCTGTTTGCAACACACTACAACTTTCCATCTCACCTGCCGGTTTAGCAGCCAGCATTGTTTCCTGCCAGATATTGGTTATGGAAACAACTTCGGGAATTGTCATTGCTTTGCCAATTCACGTTGGACTTACTTTGAAGTCCGGCAAACCGGAAAATAAGCATCCGGTCACGATGGGTTTCCGGTGCAAAGGGAGCAATAGTCGCACGTAAAGTAATCACAATTACCATTATCATAGCAATAGCCAAAGCTGTACCAATAATGGAAATAGATGAAAGCAGTTTATTTTCTCCCAACAGATGGAATGCTTGTTTAAAATAGAGTTTTATCATGATCGTTACCAGTATAGAGTTCAGTATATTTCTTACTCGTCTTTTTTATTCTTCTTCGATTAGGTTCCACAGAAGTTCGTCAAAGAACGTTCCATATTAGAAATTCCATCCCTTCTTTGTTATATCCTTACATTTCAGGTTTTTGTAATTGATTTTACCAACACCATCCTTTTTAAAGAATGCAGTATCAGTCTTACCCGATAAAGTGATATTACCTACTCCATCCACTTTAGCCTTGATAAGGCCACAGTCAACATTCATTTTCATATTGCCTACTCCGTCGACATCGAGTTTCAGTTCATCGCAATGAAGATTTTTCACGTTGCAATTTCCCACTCCGTCAAGTTCGAAAGCTATATTTTTAAGATTCAATTTTTCCTTTGCATCAAAGTTCCCTACCCCGTCGATTTTCACTTTACTCAAATCGGGAGCAGTGATGTAAAAAATCAGATTCTTGACATTCTTTACGTTCTTCTCTTTATAATCGATAACCAGTGTGCCGTTCTTCACCGTTACCCGGGTTTTCTCTGCAAATTCAGAAGGCCCTCCCAACCGGCAGGTACATTCTGCCGATTGAGCGAAAATAATATTTCCGACAGATTGCAGGTTGATGGCAAAGAAGTCGCCTACATTATAATCTTTACTCACATTTTGTGCCGATAGCGAACAAAAAGCAACACTTAACAGGACAGCTATCGCAACGATAAAAATATTCTTTGTCATGGTGGTTTTTAATTTAGAGAGATATTAATCTATTTTCTATTTAGTTTTATGTATAAAACGCAGGTTCTACTGCACCTGACGTCCGTCAAAGAAACGGATGGTACGCGAAGTCTGCTTCGCCTGTTCTTCATTATGGGTAACCATGACGATGGTGCGTCCGTCTTCTTTATTCAGTCGGTGAAGCAGTTCCATGACTTCGGCTCCCATCCTTGAATCCAAGTTACCTGTCGGCTCATCGGCAAGGATTATTTCGGGATTACCGATAATAGCACGGGCAATAGCTACACGTTGGCACTGCCCACCGGAAAGTTGTGTAGGAAAATGTCTCATACGATGGCTTAACCCTACTTTTTCCAATACCTCTTGCGCCAACCGCTTTCGCTCACTACTGCCAACACGGCGATAAAGTAAAGGCAACTCCACATTATCCATCACATTCAACGAATTAATCAAATGAAAAGACTGAAACACAAAACCAAGCGTTTTATTACGAAAAACGGCCAATTCTTTGTCTTTCATTCCTTCGGTACGTATTCCATTGATTTCCACTATTCCCATGGTAGGTGCGTCAAGTAATCCCATTATATTCAACAATGTAGATTTTCCGCACCCGGAAGGTCCCATTATACTTAGGAATTCTCCACGTTCTACCGTCAGATTCACATTTTCCAACGCTACCGTTTCAATCTCATCAGTACGATAAATTTTGGAAAGAGAGTTCAATGTTATCATAACTTCTAGTATTTAAATTATTTAATCTTCAGCTTATTCTTGTTCTTATATGCACTCATATCGCTTACCACTACCCTGTCACCCGGTTGCAATCCACTCAAAACTTCTACATATTCAAAGTTTGAATCACCCAACTGTATCTTACGTTTGACCAGTTCATTGTCAGAGTTGCAGACAAACAATTCGTATTCACCACGCCCCACATAGAAAGAGCCATTGGCAACACGCATCACATCTTCCTTCACGGCATTCATCACATAAACATCTGTCTTCAATCCGGAGCGCAGACGACGGTGATTATCTTCCTTCAACTGAACCGTGAATGATATGACGCCATTCTTGGATAACGGTGTTACACTGCTGACCGTTCCTTCCAGTTTATCGCTTCCTATCTTAACAATTGCTTTTCCTCCAGCTGCCACACGGTCGCCATACGTATCAGCAATCTCGCCTTCTACCTTAAAATGACTTAAATCGGAAATGATAGCGACTTGTCCGCCTTCGGAAACCTGCGCACCAATCTGGTTATTAATATAGGTAAGAATAGCTTTGCGCGGAGAACGGATTTGCGCATCATCCAAAGTACGTTTCTTTTCGGAAAGGCTCTTGCGGAAGATATTAAAATCAAGCTCCTGAACTTTTAGTTCGGCAGCAGCTACTTCCTTCTCATTTTTATATTGTTGCTGAAGTTGTTCGTACTCTAATTGAGCCACATTATAGCTCAATTCAGCCTGGCGTACCTTATCCGTTGTTCCTGCACCGAGACTGTCCAGATAGTGTTCATTTCTCAACTCCACTTTCATACGACTCAATTTCATTGCCGAAACTTTAATCTGCATCGCCATATCGGAAAGCTTCGTCTGATTATTGACACGAAGCTGATCGAGCTTATACCGACGCATCTGCTCTTCGTCCAGCAACTTTTTATATTCGGTTTCCGTACTCTGAAGATCTAGTTTCAGAATCGGAGTACCTACATCTACGCTATCTCCTCCTTTTTTATAAACTTCAAGAATACGACTGTTGATTGGAGAATTGATTATTTCTTCAAATGCAGGAACCACCTTGCCGGAAGCACTGACACTTACCTCAATAACTCCTGTATCGACTGTGGAAAAGACAAGATCTTTTGCCTCCACTCCTGCCCTTAGTACAGATATAAGTACACCAATGACAACAATACTTGCCACCCCGATGGATGAATAACGAATGATCTTCTTGTTACGTTCTTTCTGACGTATTTCTTTAGGAATTTCTCTGTCCATATCTGATCGTTTACGATTTTATCATGTATCAATTTAGCATTTCATATACCAAATCTATGCCAAAATCATAAGTAATTGATAAATAGAATGTAACAAAAAACAAAGGGTGTCCGATATCGGACACCCTGTACGAATTTACTGTTCAGAATATGAATCTATCCACCTGTCGGCGGAAGGTCAGTATACCTGGATAATGCCGGATTGTCAACTACGGTATAATGACTTCTCATTGACTATTTTTTCTCTTGTTCGGAAGCTTGCTGAATCTCCTGCGGAGAGTGTTGCTTCGGTTCCTGTATCAGTTCTTTTCCCCAATGGGTAGTTTCCTCCACCTTTTCACGATCACGAATCTCTTTTGCTTTACGGGCATAGACAATCATACGCATAGACTGATCGTAAGTGAAATAATTCCATACCCAATTCAAGAGTACAATAACCTTATTGCGTACTCCAAGGATAGAACGCAGATGAACAACGAGCCACATCACCCAGGCAAACCATCCCTGCATCTTTACTTTACTAAACTCTGCTACGGCACGATTGCGCCCGACAGTCGCCATCGAACCTAAATTGCGGTAATGGAAAGGTTTCATTTCCTGTCCTTTCTCCATACGAATCAGATTCTTTGCCAATAGTTCTCCTTGCTGGATCGCCACTTGTGCCAGTTGAGGATGCCCGTTCGGGTAATTTTCATCAGCTAACTGAATACATTGGTCGCCAATAGCAAACACATTATTCATCCCTTCTACACGGTTAAATGAATCGACTTTAATACGTCCTCCACGCCCAATCAGAGAGGCATCCAGATTTCCGATAGTCACACCGGTGACACCACTCACCCAGATAAAAGTACGCGTGGCAATCTCTGTACCATCTTCGAGTACTACTTTATGGTCACGATAATCCACAACGCGTTTATTCAACAGGATATTTACTCCCATTTCACGGAGAAACTGTTCAGCATGTGCAGATGATTCTTCCGACATTCCGGCAAGCAATCGCGGCCCGGCTTCAATCAAATAGATGTGCATCAGACTGCTGGACATATCAGGATAATCATTCGGCAAGACAAATTTCTTCATCTCGGAAAGTATTCCGGCTACTTCTATCCCGGTAGCTCCACCTCCCACAATTACAATATTCAATAACTCTTGTTGTTCCTGCTTCGTTGAACAGGTCAGCGCTCGTTCCAGATTAGCCAGAAGAGCGTTTCGCAATCCCATCGCTTCTGACACATTTTTCATCGGCATGGCTTCCTCTTCGATATGTTTATTACCGAAATAGTTGGTTGTAGTACCTGCTGCTAACACCAGATAGTCATATTCTGCTTTTCCGATGGAAGTCTGTATCATATTCTTTTCCGGGAAAATGGCACGTACTTCCGCCATACGGAAAAAGAAATCTTTCCGATGCTGGAATATTTTACGGAAGGGGAAGGATATGGAAGTTGGCTCCATACCAGCCGAAGCCACCTGATAAATCAAAGGAGGAAACTGATGATAGTTGTTTTTATCTATCAATACGACTTGAAAGCCTGACTTTTTCAGCTTGTTAGCCAGTTTCAAGCCACCGAAACCACCGCCTACTATGACGACACGTTTCTTATTACTTTTTGCAATGTTTAGACTCATATTCTAATCATGTTTTATCAAGATAATAACACATGAATGAGTCATTAAGTTTCCGAAATTCGAAACTTTTGAGAGAAGTCTCTACCGCAGACGCAATCTATCTCCGATTTCCGGAACATACTCACCATCCTTACGATTCATCTTATACAGATTTTTGAGGCGGATACCATATTTTTGAGAGATGCCATGCATGGAATCTCCATCTTTCACAACATATACAGTATAAGGTTTGGAAGCCTTTTTCTTCTTGCTCTTCAGGTAGATGATATCTCCTTCCATCAAGGTATAATCACGCTGCAAGTCGTTGTACTTCACAAGTTTCCTCCAACTAATATCGAATTCCTTGCCTAAATCTTTAAAGGTATCACCGTTGCGGGCTACCACATAAGCAATATCATTAGCGATATACACCTGATGCGGGCTCATCAACCAAGGATTCTTTTTCAGTTTCCGTTCCGAATATACCCCCTTACGGTCGTATTTATACAAGTCATAATCTTCGATAATTGTAATCAGACGATTAGCATAAGAAGGATCGGTAGCATAGCCTGCTTTTTTCAGTCCACGCGCCCAGCCTTTATAATCGGTGATGTCCAGTTTAAAAAGAAAAGCGTAACGGGCACCTCTTCTAAGGAAGTCGGAATGATCTTCGTAAGAGTCACGCGGATGCTTATAAGCACGGAAACATTCGTTACGGGCATCATCATCATGACGAACCGTACGTCCCCGCCAACTGCCACCACACTTAATACCAAAGTGGTTATTACTCTTTCGTGCCAACTGGCTGTATCCGGCACCGCTTTCCAGCAATCCTTGTGCCAATGTAATACTCGCCGGAATCTTATGAAGCTTCATCTGTTCAACAGCCAAATCACTATACTTATTTATATACTCGACGTAACGGGCATTCCGTTTCTGTGCCTGCACTCCTACGGCAAAGAAAAAAACAACGGTTAAAAAGATAAGTCTATGCAGTTTATTCTCCATTTTTATTCAGATGTGAATTAGATGGCACAAAAATCTGAAAAATAATTGGGATTATCAATCTCTTTCCTAACTTTGTAACATTAATTGTAGAAACCAATACCCTGACGTATATGAAAGACCTCACAATTACCGCTATTATTAAAGTATATCAATATGATGAGTTGAATGAGGGCGATCGGTCACTTATAAAGACTGCCATGGAGGCAACAGCTCGTAGTTATTCTCCGTACTCCCATTTCTCCGTAGGTGCCGCTGCGCTATTGGGCAACGGGACAGTAGTGACAGGAACCAATCAGGAAAATGCGGCCTATCCGTCGGGGCTTTGTGCAGAACGTACTACCCTATTCTATGCCAACTCCCAATATCCCGACCAACCGGTTGTCACTCTTGCCATTGCGGCACGAACGGAAAAGGACTTCATCGACCATCCGATTCCTCCCTGCGGTGCTTGCCGGCAAGTGATTCTGGAAACGGAAAAGCGTTACAAACAACCCATCCGCATCCTATTATATGGCAAAGAATGTATCTACGAAGTAAAAAGTATAGGCGATCTACTGCCGTTATCATTTGACGCATCAGCAATGGAGGATTAATTATGTTACAACAATATCACACGAAACTAAAAGGAACACTCGCACTTACAGACTCTTATCTGACAGAAAAAGCACTGCAAAAAGAAAAAGGGCTTTATAAATTTATATGGGTACGCAACGGAAGCATCACAGTAGAAATCGACCATCAGGAAATGATACTTACCCAAGATGAAGTGATTTCACTCACTCATCTGCAACACCTCGAATTTAAATCGATTGATGGTGAATACCTGACTTTGTTGTTCAACAGCAATTTCTATTGTATCTATGGCAACGACCATGAAGTGTCATGCAGCGGTTTCCTGTTCAACGGTTCTTCTCACCTGATCCGTTTTACCCTGAATGAAAAAGAACGTAAAGAACTCGACACCATTACCGAAGCACTGGAAAACGAGTTTACCGTTTCCGACAGCCTGCAGGAGGAGATGCTACGCATCCTGCTAAAACGTTTCATTATCCAATGTACCCGAATTGCACGTCACCGCATGAATATCACCCGTGAAAAAGAATCCGGTTTTGAGATTGTCCGCCAATACTATAACTTGGTCGACGAGCATTACCGGACGAAGAAACAGGTGCAGGACTATGCCAATATGTTGCATAAATCTCCCAAGACACTATCGAACATCTTTTCTACCTGCAAACTGCCTTCGCCGCTTCGGGTTATCCACGAACGGGTGGAAGCGGAAGCTAAACGTCTCCTGCTTTACAGCAACAAAAGCGCCAAAGAGATTGCCGATATTCTGGGATTTGAAGACCAGGCTTCTTTCAGCCGTTTCTTCAAAAATATGACTGGACAGAGCGCCGTGCAATTCAGAAACACACAGGAAGGGAAAAATTGACAAGGCATACGGAAGTATTGCTATTTTGGGGGTAGTGGAAATGGACGACCTTTGCAACATAAGATAAACCCATTAAAACCCCAACAAAATGAAAGAGAAATTGATCGCTTTACTGACCTTCACTTCAAGTCTGAAAAGTTTTGGTATGAAATTTATCCGCGTTGCCATCCTGGTAGTATTTGTATGGATAGGCGGATTGAAGTATTTCCATTATGAAGCCGACGGGATTGTTCCGTTTGTTGCCAACAGTCCTTTTATGAGTTTCTTCTATGCTAAAGGTGCACCCGAATACAAAGAACATAAAAATGCGGAAGGTGCTTTTGTCCCGGAAAATCGTGCATGGCACGAAGCAAACCGCACTTATACTTTCTCTTACGGACTGGGAGCTCTTATTATGGGGATCGGCATACTGGTATTCTTGGGAATCTTTTTCCCAAAAGTGGGATTGGCAGGCGACACCCTCGCCATTATCATGACGCTCGGCACACTTTCTTTTCTTGTCACCACCCCGGAAGTCTGGGTTCCCGACTTGGGAAGCGGAGAATTCGGTTTCCCATTACTATCCGGTGCAGGGCGGTTGGTGATTAAAGACATTGTGATCCTGGCCAGTGCCGTAGTGTTATTATCCGACTCGTCACAACGCGTACTCAAAACACTTAAAAAAGACTAAGACAACCACTAAAGAGGATTCTGACTTCTTGCCATTGCGGAACAAATCGTATTTTCAGACTGTTATATAGTCTCATACAAATCATTAATACAAGAAGTTATGAAACAATATGATGCAATTATTATAGGATTCGGCAAGGCAGGGAAACCCCTGGCTGCCGAACTTTCCAACCGCGGATGGCAAGTGGCCATCGTAGAACGTTCCAACATGATGTATGGAGGAAGCTGTCCGAATGTAGCCTGTATCCCAACAAAGACGCTGGTGCATGAAGCCGAGGTTTCCGCTTTGCTTTACCACGATGATTTTCCGAAGCAGGCGAATATGTACAAACAGGCCATCGGCCGAAAGAACCGCCTCACTTCCTTTCTTAGGAATGATAATTACGAAAGACTAAGCAAACGTCCTAATGTGACTATCTATACTGGAACGGGGTCTTTCATATCCGCCGATACCATAAAAGTGGAACTTCCCGAAGGAGAAATCGAACTGAAAGGAAAAGAGATATTTATCAACACGGGGTCTACTCCCATTATCCCTGCAATAGATGGTATTCAGCAAAGTCAGCACGTATATACCAGTAGTGCGCTTTTGGACTTAAGTGTACTTCCTCATCACCTGATTATCATAGGTGGAGGATATATCGGACTGGAGTTCGCTTCTATGTATGCCGGTTTCGGCAGTAAAGTGACGATACTCGAAGGAGGAAACAAATTTATGCCTCGCGAAGATCGGGATATTGCAAACAGCGTCAAAGAAGTGATGGAGAAGAAAGGTATTGAAATCCATCTGAACGCTCGTGCACAGTCTATCCATGACACGAATGACGGAGTGACACTGACTTACTCGGACATATCCGACGGTACTCCTTATTATGTAGATGGAGATGCCATTCTTATCGCAACGGGACGTAAACCGATGATTGAGGGATTGAATCTGCAAGCAGCGGGTGTAGGAGTTGATGCTCACGGAGCTATCATCGTAAACGATCAGTTACGCACTACTGTTCCTCATATATGGGCAATGGGAGATGTGAAAGGCGGATCGCAATTTACATATCTCTCGCTGGATGATTTCCGGATTATCCGCGATCAGCTCTTCGGCGACAAGAAACGTGATATCGGAGACCGTGATCCTGTGCAATATGCAGTGTTTATTGATCCGCCATTGGCACATATCGGAATCAGTGAAGAAGAAGCTCTGAAAAGAGGATATTCATTTAAGGTTTCCCGGTTGCCGGCTTCCTCCATCGTCCGTACCCGTACATTGAGGCAGACAGATGGTATGCTAAAAGCTATCATCAATAATCATAACGGGAAGATTATGGGCTGTACTCTATTCTGCGCCGATGCTTCAGAAATCATCAATATCGTAGCTATGGCGATAAAAA
>OASU01000633.1_pt1 | contig 9356 bp, 4 predicted proteins | sample 1475801 | NCBI WGS metagenome assembly OASU01 (sample SAMEA2579919, study PRJEB22360) | human gut metagenome | biome: human gut; feature: human-associated habitat; material: faeces | place: Denmark | collected 2008/2010 | reverse complement strand
ACCTGTTTCAGGTTTCAAATTGCGGTTGCCATTGAAGCCATCAAATAATTGGTATGGTGTAGGTGCCAAGAAGTACTCTTTATACGCAGCATACACATTTGTCTTCTCATTTACATCATAGCCGAGACTGATGGATGGAGATGTATGCGTACCGAAGGAGGAATGATGGTCAACGCGGATACCAGGTGTTACAGTCCACTTAGGAGCAAATTTCCATTCATCTTGAATGAAGTAAGATGTATTCGTAAGCTTCACGCCGCCCATATTAAGCACCTTATCTTGTCTCCAATCAAAGCCGCCTACTACAGTATGGTCTTTTGCTTTATACGTAACTTGATCGCCAATACCACGAGTCTTCACATCTGTTAAGTACCCATCGTATGTTGTTTTATAATGATTGTTCATCAAGTATAATTGATGGCTCCAACGATTGCTGATTTTGTTCTTCCAAATCGCGCGTAAGGAATCATTCGCTTCATTACCATAACGAATATGGTTGAGGGCACCCAAATGGTCGGAATACATTACATCACCACGATATGTATCGTAAGATATTTTTACATCGTTCTTATCATTGATTTTATTGCCCACCATGAAAGATGCAGTGTGGCTATTGCCATGTTGCGGAACGCGCACGCCATGACCATCTTTATAGGAACCAATAATATCTTTTTGTACGCCTACACGCCAATACCAATCATTTTGGCTACCTTCGTTGGTAATTGCGTATTGCTCTAAATCATTGCTGCCACCCATCACGCGAAGCTTAGTTTGTACACCTTGCTCAGGTTTTGCAGTGATTACATTTACTACACCACCAATGGCACCGGAACCATACAATGTAGAGCCTGCACCACGTTGAACTTCAATGCGATCAATACTAGACATATCTTTCAAAATAGTCATCGGCGGATTCACACCAGCCGCCCCCATATTGATGCCGTCTACCAAATACAATACTTGGTCAGACCCATTGATGCGGAATGCATTGGAGTTCGTGTAACCTACGCCACCACCATACGTATTAATATCTACGCCCGGTACGATGTTCAAGGCTTCATTCATATTCGTAGCATGGCGCTCACGAATATCGTCGCCTGTTACTACGCCTACACTAGCTGGCACTTCTGAAAGCTGTTGTTCACTACGAGTCGCCGTAACAACAATGGTATGCGCTTCTTTCGCATCACCAGCGTCAACAGCTAATACACTAGAAGCACTCAATGTGCTACCAAATACGAGAGCTAACCCTATGTACATGGATAATCGTTGCATTCTTGATACTTTCATAAAAACCTCCACACACACTAAATCATTTGTTATATATATTTTGTGCCATAGAAACCATTGCACGAGTCATAAATTGAGAATAACTCATGACCTGCGAGGAATCTACGAGGAACACACGACGATTGGCGATGGCCTTAACACCTTGCAAAGCAGGGTCAGAATAGAGTTGCTCTGCCGTTGCTGGCGTAGTACCATCCGAGGTATAAGCCACCGATGGGATGATGATAATGTCTGGATTCGCTTTAATTAAATCCTCTCGCGTCCCATTATCAAAAGGCCCCAAGCCTAATTGGGCGGCCGCATTGGTAACCTTCAGATATTTAGTCATATCATCAAAGGTTGACCCTTTGCCACCGGTTAAACCAAATTGCGTATAAAATGCTACTACAGGGCGTTCACCGGTATGTTTATTTGCTAACTCTTCGACAGTTTTCAAATCTGCATCCATGCTAGCAATCATCTTTTCATCCGAAGCGTGTAAGAGTCCTGCAATTTCATGGATAACTGCTTTTGCTTCTTCTACCGTAGTCGGAGTCTTATAGACGTAAACGGGAATCTGCATATTCCGCATTTCCCCAATTGCATCTGGAGATATCCAGTTTGGAACTAATACTAAATCAGGTTGTACTGAAAGCATGGATTCAGCAGTTGCTTTCACATGCGTCCCCACCTTGGCAGACTCATCAGGTACATTATTAGGCACGGTGCCAACTGCTACCACTCGGCTCGGATCAACCAAGGATAACACTATATCCTCTGTACTCGCAGCAATAGGGACGATGCGCTTCGGCTCACTAGGCACCGTAACAGTTACACCAGTGCCATCCGTAACTTGATGTGTCGTGCCCGTTGTCCCCGTCTGCGTAGGACCACAACCGACCACTAGAAGTACCATCATTACTATGGTACATATAATAGATATTCTTTGCTTCATACTAACGACCTTCTATAACCCCTTCCATGGAAATAAATAATGACTGCAAATCTTGTAATATCTCTGGGGATGCGTCCCAATAACCACGCTGAGAAGCCTCTAATAAGATTTCTGTAATGCGCTGCAACGCCCAAGGATTTACATTGCGCATCCAGTCTTGTACCGTCTTGTCTAAAGCATACTTATTAGCATACCCTTCATAGACCCAGTCTGGTACGACATCACTCGTAGCATCCCAACCAAAGGTATGGGATACGACATTCGACATATCCGATGCCCCTTTGTAGCCATGTTTCATCATGGCTTGAATAAATTTAGGGTTCTGCGTTTCCCCTTGCACGACGCGGCGAATTTCGTCACCTAAAGGCCTCATCACAACACGACTGCGGTCTGAGCTATCCCCCACATAGGCGCGCGGCGCACTGCCCTTTGCGGTGCGCACCGCTGCAATGAGACCACCATGATAACTATAATAATCATCAGCACTCATAATATGGGTTTCTCGATTATCTTCGTTCTTAATGGTCACATCCATCGTGGTTGGATTAGCCTCATGTCCTGAGGAATGTCCTTGTGCAGGTGAAAGCTACTCCACTGGCTATAAACTTGAGCAATATCTTGTAAAGACTCCCAGTTTTTGCCTTCAATCAAGGCACCTACACCCGTGCCATAAGCTTGGGGCGGATCGCCAAAGATGCGGAGTCTAGCCTTTTTAGTAGCCAATAGAGGGTCCTCACCTTGCTCAACGAGCCAGTCTACATCATCGTGAATATGCTTTTTCACGTAGTTGTCTTCCAACGACTCATCTAATTCTGCCACCATTTCAACGGCTTTGTCGAGCCAGCCGATAGCAGTAGGCATCATATCTCGAATGAGGCCACTGATGCGGCCCATCACATCGATGCGAGGGCGCTGCAATTCCTCTAAAGGAATCACTTCTAAACCTGACACGCGACCGCCCGATTGCCATTTAGGTCGAACTCCTAACAAGTAAAGGAACTCACCCAAGCACTGACCATGACTTCTAGAATTGCTCGTAGCCCATAGGATGATGCCAATCGTCTCAGGATACCGTTGTTCATTCAAAATATAATCAGCGATAACTTGATCTGCTAACTCTATGCCTAATTGATAGGCTATCTTCGTCGGTAAAGCTCTTTCATCTAAACCATAGAAGTTACGCCCCGTAGGCAGTACGTCGACTTGACCGCTCGAGGGGGCTCCACCTGGACCGGGCTCTACATATCTGCCCTGTAAGGCATTTGAAATAGAGGTTAGCTCGTTCTTGGTGTCACCTAATTTTGGAATATACTCTCGAACGATCGCATTCGCCAAAGGTTCTAACCGTTCGGGCACTGTATAATCTGGTATATTGATCACATGCCTTACAAAGCTACGCAATTCATTCCAAATTCGATCTATGGTAACACTATATCGTATACCATCTGAATGAATTTCGCCAGCATGTTCCGCCATATAAGACCAATCATAACCTAATTCTTCTGCGATGGTGGCAAGGCCTGACGCGATTTCACCTTGAGGAGTGCTTACAATAGCAGTAATAAACTCTTCTAATGCTTCCCCTTCAGGACCTTGCCCCAAGATGTGCAAACCATTGCGCATCTGCATATGTTTCAAGTCGCTCAGCTTTTCGTGGACCTCTGTAATTATATCGTCCACCGTCATGGTAGAACCTCGTTCTTTATCGATGAGATGGCACTCCATGGCCTTTTCTCGAATCACTTCACCTAGAGTAGAGACACTTTCAGGATGTTCCCGCTCAAAATGACTATGTTCATCGAGTAAGGCCTCTAATTCTTCGAACTCATCATAGAGGCCCGCTGTCGTCATCGGCGGCGACAAGTGACCCACTAAGCAAGCCGAACTACGCCGCTTGGCTTGTATGCCTTCCCCAATAATGGTTGTCCAATACGGGTAAATATTTGGCAAACTGGAAATGCCGATTTCCGGATAACAACTAGCGCTGAGTCCAGCCCCCTTACCGGGCAGCCATTCTAGAGAGCCATGGGTACCAACATGGATAACTGCATCAGCTTCAAAGACATCGCGCACCCAGTGATAAAACGCTAAGTATTGATGTGGTGGAGGCAAGCAAGGATCGTGATAAATGGCCGATACATTCTCCCCAAATCCACGGGGTGGCTGTACCGTAATCCACAGATTGCCATTGGAGAAACCTGGGATAATCACGTCATCATCGTAGACGAATACATCCCCTGGGGCTTCGCCCCAAGATTTAACCATTGCTGTCTGCGTATCTTCCGGCAGCGTAGCAAAATATGATTTGTAATCATCGCTACTTAACCGACCTTCTGCAGAGGCTAGCAGTTCATCGGTGAGCATGGAGCGGTCATTCGTCATATGAGACGTTACCACATCCATCAAGTCTGCACTTGTTTCTGGCACCGTGTCGATGGTATAACCTTCCGCCTTCATATCTCGCAATAACCGTAGCACCGACTCAGGTGTATCAAGACCTGCGGCAGAGCCAATGTTGGAGTTCTTAGGCGGATAGTTATGTAATATAACGGCCACTTTTCGCTCCGATACAGGGATATGGCGCAATGTAGACCATTTAATAGCTCGTTGTACAATAGCAGCGATGCGTTCTTTCACAGGCAAGTACACATAGTGTCCACGCTCATCATAGGTTTGGCATGCCACAACACCGCCTTGAATAACCCCATCTAGCTCAGGCTGAGATATAGATAAATTCACGTCTAAAGGTGTTACACCTTGTGGATTCTCGGCCCAAGATTTCTCATCCATGTATATGGTATAACCCTGAACGATAGGAACATCCTGTAGCTTTAACTCCTCCAAGGTTTGAGCACCTAAGGACTGAAAGGAAAATTTACAAGTATTTATGAGCACATCAAAGGGGAATTCATCCTTCCCAAAAAGATGGTTCATGGACAGCTTCATATTCGGAATACCTACGCGCGGATTCGAGCCATACTGACCATAAAAGATAATCGGATTGTACTGATGTTTGTAAATCTCTTCAAATAAGGCCTGTTGATACTCAATATCCCCCATGATCCATTCGTCACGGTAAAAGTAGACCGCTATAGATGGCCAATCTCGATGCCCTTCGGCATCCATAAACTCATCATAAGTTTCGTAGATATTGCCTTCTCGACCCATAATGGCTTGCCAAGGAATAGGATCTGGCTCTTCCCATTCAGAGGTAGGTTTTGTACTGAAAGCACCGTTGATTAAGCGTACATAATTCATGACCCCACTGGTTCGGCGGTAGCTTTCAAGAAGAACCCGTTTATCCTCATCCAAATTGCGATATAAAATATCTGTTTTCTTAGGTTCTACTACATCAATCCAGTATTTAGGATGATATGCATATAACCAGCGTTCCAGACGTTCTAAGAAGGGCGAGTCTAAACCAACCCCCATATTCGTTACCAGAACTACATCGGCAGCGCGTAAGCGACTTTCAAAGTCAGCATCCCATTGAGGAGGCTTTTTCATATTGCAAAGGTCCACCTCGCCCTGTAAGAGTTCCGGGTAAGTAGCAACAGCTTTTTCTATATATTGGATTTGTTTTCCTAAATTAGAAATATACAGGAGTCGACTCATGATCTACCTCCGCGATACGCGCAAAATACTATCTGACGTAATAGAGTCCATCGCATAATAACTGCCATTCATTAATTTACACAATTCCTTAGCTAAGCCGAGCTTGATAAAGCCCGTTTCCGTATCGATAACGATACAGTCTACTGGCAAGGTCCCTAAAATACGAGCCCATTGTTTCGCCTCCCCTACAGGGTCCTCAGAAGCCCCCGAAGTAGCACGACCATCGGTAATACAAATCATTTGAATCCGCTCCGCCGAATATCTATCACACATAGTATAGGCGACTCGTAAACCTTGGGCTAAGGGCGTCTTGCCCCCCGTTGGCAATGTAGCTAACAGTCGTTCTGCTCGCTCTACACTACGGGTGAAAGGCAATAATACCTCTGCGGAGTCCTTGCGAAATACAATGAGTCCCACCGAATCACGGTGAACATAAGAGTCACGCAAGAGGCTCAAAATCGCACCTTTTGTCGCCTCCATGCGATGGCGAGCTGCCATAGAGCCACTGGCATCCACTACGAAAAGCTGATACGCACCGATCCGCTTTTCACGAGCTTTTCGGCGGTAATCTTGGGGTTTTACTACAATAGATAGCCCTTTTAAATCATGACGCTCTGCTTGTGGGGCCCTTTGACATAAGCATTCCGATGTAACAGATCGCTCTACCACATTTAATGGGGTATCTGCCTGTAATGGCGTTACCCTTTCAACGGCTCGCAATCGTTGATACGGTGCGGCTGCACGTAATGTATCAATTAAAGCTAAATCCTCTAAAGCACGTTCATCTTGATAGGCTCGAATCATGCGCCCTCTAATGTCCTTTGTTTTAGTCATGAGGCGCCGACCGGAACCCTTACGGTACTGACGGTCTACTGTTTTAGAAGATTGCAGTTTCCACTGAAAAAATTGGTTAGCTATACGGGCAACAGTATCTGGCAAACATGAAGAAGATATTCTATTAGATAGGTCACCTTGAGTATTCATTGAATCAGAATCCTCTGACTCATTCTGTGTAGAATCCGATGTTTCTAGAGCATTGGACCCACTTGATTTACCATCATCAAAATCTATATCATTTGAGTCATGTCCATCAGCATTTGAATTGTCCTGTCCATTAGAGTTTAGCTCGTTAGAATTGGATTCATCACACTTGGAGTCTCCGGAATCAGCGTTATTCAAGTTATCTCCATCGGAATCATCCGTTGTTTCCGTACTCTTCTGCGACTGATTTTGATCACTTGCACTATTTGATTCCTCTCCTTGTGAGGTCTGAGATTCAGGTATATCATTGCGCTTCATACGGTGCGGCAATACATAAAGAGCTGCTTGTTCTGCATGTAAAGGCTTACAGTAAGAACTGCCATCAAGAACTGCTAGAGATTTCATAACTTGTAACAATACATATTCTGCATCATGACCTACGGTTCGAGCTTGCAATGCATAGGATATAGCCAGTGAAAGCATAGCATCAGAAACAAATATAGATTGAACTCGTTTAGGATCTATTAGGCTTAATATATCCTCAGATGAAGGCTCAATTTCATCTCGCATTCGTTGTAACACCTTCACTTTAGATTGTAGTGTAGGTGCGTCCATAGATACATGCACATCTACGAGTTCCCACTCCGCATCATCTAAGGTTCCATCCTCATGGTTTACGGTCATAATGAGTAGTATTTGACGAAGTTTCGCTTCTACCAATAGTGTATGACGGACTTCAGGCGACAGAACGTGAGCATCATCGACAACCCAGCATCGATTACTCGTATCACCTAATAAGCCAGATGCCATAACCATCTTACCCTGTGCAAGGGATGCTTCAAAATCGATGGACTCTTGTAGTTGTGAAGTATCTATATAAACAGGTATCAAACGATATGGAATTTGCCATTTCTCGAGGCACTGACGAAGTACATAGCTTTTACCAACACCGGTACCTCCAGAAATAACAATGGTATGAATCTGGTCGTTTACAAGGCCTATTTTGAGGGCCTCTTGTACAGATGTTTCCATAACTAGCCCTCAAGCACTGCCGATACCACTGTATCAATGCGCTCCTCATCCTGACCTTGTTCTTCAAATGGCAAGCGACGTAAGCGATGTTTTAACGCTAATCGTGCCGCCACCTTGAGGTCTTCCGCTGTAATTTGGTTGCGACTGTGAAAGGCTGCATGAGCACGAGCCGTATGCATCATCGTAATGTCTGGGCGATGTCCATCAACGCCGACACCTATGCTGATACTCGCTATTTGCAACAACACATCATCAGATGGGATGATGCCTGGCAATACTTCACGAGCTTGTAATAAACGTTCGTGCAGGCTACGTTCTGATTCCTTGTAAGACGCTACAAAGCTTTCAGCATTGTCGCCAAAGGCGAGGCGACGCTTGATTACCTCCATACGTTGTGCCGGGTCCTGTTCTCCATAGACCATAACAGATAGTCCGAAACGGTCTAGCAGTTGAGGTCTGAGGTCGCCTTCTTCAGGATTCATCGTTCCTACGAGGATAAAACGAGATGGATGAGAATGGCTTACCCCTTCCCTCTCTACCGTATTCACCCCCATAGCCGCCACGTCTAGCAAAATATCTACAATGTGGTCATCTAATAGATTAACCTCATCTACGTAAAGAATATTTTGATGGGCTGCGTGTAAAATACCCGGTTCAAAGGCTTTTACTCCCTCTTGCAATGCCTTTTCCAAATTTATGGATCCTACAACGCGATCTTCTGTAGCATTGATAGGTAGCTCAACAACAGACATCGCTGATGCGCCTGTTTCCATAGGAGGTAACAGATTCGCTAACGCACGTACAGCCGTAGACTTAGCAGTGCCTTTTTCGCCTTCAATTAAGACACCGCCGATTGATGGGTTTATGGCATTGAGCAACAAGGCCAATTTCATTTCATCTTGACCAACAATAGCAGTAAATGGATATAGCATACACCTAACCTCACTCAGATTCGCAATACAAAATAGTCACCATACATAATAAATCAATAACCCCTAGGAAAACGCTAAGTATCGTAATCCATTCTAACTATTTCAGATTTGGATCAATAGACATTTCTGAAGTAACTTCGGTTTGTTTGAAGTCATCAATCTTTGTAGTTCCTTTTGGGAATACAAAGATACGTTGTTGTTTAAAGTACGGATCGTCATAGACCGCGGCCGATAAACGGAACGCATTTCGTAAATTTTCTGCCGTCAATACATCTCGAGGTGCACCTACATCAACGATGTGACCATCACTCACCAAAACGAGTTTAGTGCAATATTTGGCAGCTAACTCTAAGTCATGAACGACGATTAAAATCGTTTTGCCTTCGTCACATAATCGGCGGCCTTCATGGAAAATGTCGTCAGCGTAGACTAAATCGAGAGCAGCCGTCGGTTCATCTAGTAATAGGACCTCTGTTTGTTGTGCCAAAGCCTTTGCTAAGAATACCCGTTGACGCTCACCGCCACTCAAAGATTGTACGGACCGATGCCGCAAGTGATACACGCCCACCTCT
>OASU01000632.1_pt1 | contig 9357 bp, 8 predicted proteins | sample 1475801 | NCBI WGS metagenome assembly OASU01 (sample SAMEA2579919, study PRJEB22360) | human gut metagenome | biome: human gut; feature: human-associated habitat; material: faeces | place: Denmark | collected 2008/2010 | reverse complement strand
CTCACAATAAGTTAAACTCTCAAATCATTCCTAATATTTACATAATGTTTAATTATATTTTACAACCTTTACATTTAATAGTCAAATTTTTAACAATGTATTTTAAGGTGTATTATTATGAAAATATTTAGGAATAGGTTGAAAAAATAAGAAAATAAGAGAAATTTAAAGAAAAAATGATTTTCATTAAAATTTTTAAATTAACAATATGAATATGATAAAGATTGATATGCACAACATTGTAGATAATATAACAGTGTTGTTTATGAGTTTTTCATATTCTGGACAATGTTTACCTAGTTACTACAAATTTAATACTTTTTTTAGTATATTCCTTATTGAACCTTAAGGTGAATCCAATTATAAATATATAAGTTTAACCTAAAGTTTCTAATATAAAAACTATACAAAAAAGAGTAGTATAAGAGGATCCAAAAGATGGTAGCTAAAATTTTCACAAAAAAAGCCAGCTTACGCTGGCTATATATTAATTATAAATTGATTTTTAGTTTTGATTTTGATTGTTAGTTTGTACCCATATGAAAGATATAAATTTTAATATGGAGTTAAAGTCATAATTTTTCATACAGGTTTTGCATGAATAAATAATCATTAACTTTAATTAATTAAAGCTAGTGAATCAATGTGATATAAAAAGTTACAATATATTTAATTAACTAGAATCTTAAATCTCTAGTTCCGTTACTTATCTTATTTATTTTTTCTTCAACAGATTTTCTAAATGATTCATTATCTATTTCATCTATTGATTTTTTAATTAATTTATCTCCGATTTCTCTTGTTCTATCTGTGCCGTAATCATCAATAAATTCTTTTAAAGTTATTAAAGCATTAGCTTCACATATTTTATAAAGTTCACCACTCTTAACGATGTCCATAAATCTTTCGCCAGTTCTACCTTCTCTATAGCAAGCTGTGCAATAACTTGGTATATATCCAGCTTCCATAAGGCTTTCTATCATTTCAACTGGTGATCTATGATCTCCAACTTCAAATTGTGGTTTCTCTTCAGGATCGATGTATGATTCTGAATAACCACCAACACCTGTACATGAACCTGTACTTACTTGAGAAACTCCAAGAGCTATTATTTCATCTCTTAAGCCTGGTTCTTCTCTTGTTGAAAGTATAAGACCTGCATATGGTACTGCTAATCTTAAGATAGCAACAATCTTTTTGAAGTCTTCATCATCAACTAAGTAAGGATAATTTTCTAAGCTAACATTTTCAGCTGGTCTTATTCTTGGAACTGATAGTGTATGAGGACCAACCCCTGTAGTTTCTTCTAAATCCATTGCATGCATAAGCATTGCTAATGTTTCATACTTGTAATCATAAAGTCCATATAGAACTCCCATACCAATATCATCTATACCAGCTTCTCTTGCTCTATGCATAGCTGTTGTATGATAATTATAGTTATGTTTTGGACCACTTACATGTAATTTTTCATAAGTTGGTTTATGGTAAGTTTCTTGGAATAAGATATATGTTCCAATTTCAGCATCTTTAAGTCTCTTATAGTTTTCAACTGTTGTTGCAGCTATATTAACATTGATTCTTCTTATTGACCCATTATCAAATTTAATTGAGTATATTGATTTTATACAATCTAAAATATAATCTAGAGGAGCATTAACTGGATCTTCCCCAGCTTCAAGTGCTATTCTCTTATGACCTAGGCTTTCAAGAACTTTAACTTCTTCAATAAGTTGCTCTTTGTTAAGTTTCTTTCTTTTTAACTCATCATTACAGTGTTTATATCCACAGTAAGTACAGTTATTTACGCAATAGTTACTTACGTATAAAGGTGCAAATACAACAAGTCTTTTTCCATATAATTTTTCCTTAACTTGTCTAGCTGCTTTAAACATTTCTTCAATAAGCTCTTTATCTTCAAGATTAAGAAGAACAGCAGTCTCTTCAGGTGTTAACCCTTCTGCACTTTTACTTTTTTCAATGATTTCTCTAACTAGTTCTTTGTCAGAAACAAGCTCTTTTCCTTTTGCTATAAGACTATTAATTTCATCATCCTTAATAAAATCTAAAGCATTGTACTTTTCGTTATCTTTTAACATAACAAATCTCCTTTAAAATTACTTTTAGGGTATGTCAAAAAATAATATAAACAACTAAAATATACTTATGGGAACTCAATGATTAAGAGGCTTAAAGCGATTAAGCTAAAAGCTAGTTTTAGATATGGCAGCTTTAACGGAAACACCTTTAAGTTTACCGATTTTTCCTGTTATAGCTGAAATTTCATCGGTGGTTCCATCAACTACAATAGATATAACTCTAATGTTCTTTTCTTTGTATGGTAACCCCATTCTTCCAACAATTAATTTGTCGTATTCACTTAAGATAGAATTTACTTCTTTTATATTATCAAGGCTTTCAATAACAATGCCAACAACGGCAATTCTAGTACTCATACTGTCATCAAACCTTTCTAAGATTCAAAAATTTTTTATTACCTTTTTGTTCAGAGAATTCCTTACAATTAGGGATAAAGTATATTTATATTATTTTTTTGACTGGTTTCTCAGTTGAAAGAAGTATTTTTACATATCATCTCGCAACAAAGAAGACACATTATAATTATACTACAAAATTTTCAAAAATATAGATTAAATTTCTAGTAGAGAAAAATATAAGCTTTATACTAAATTAAAACAATTTGTAAACTTTTGAAAATTTATTTTGATATAATCTAAGTAAGATTTAAATTTATTGTATTTTTAGAATAATATTTTATTTAAAATTTGACCTGTCAAAAGGTCATTTAGATAGTAATTAAAGGCTTTAAATAGAGTAATAGGATTTAATATATTTTTGATTAAGCTTTGATATGAATGCTTAGAAAGGAAGAAGGCAAATGAAAAAAAATAAATTAATAACAGCAATGATATTAGCTGGAGCAATAAGTATTGGCTCATTTACAACAGTTTTTGCCGATACTAAGGAAGTAGTAACTTTAGGAGCTAATCTAAATTCAAGTCAAAAACAAGAGATGTTTAAGGAATTCGGAGTTAAACCTAATGATGTTAAGGTTATAACTATGAATGTTAATGAAATAAGAGAGCAACTTGGATTGCCTAAAATAGTAGGAGAATTTAAAGGCAATGCTTACTCAAGTGCTTTTGTTAAACTAGAGGAAAAAGGGTATGGAATAAAGGTAAAAACAAATAATTTAACAGAGGTTACTAAAACTATGTTAAGTAATGCCTTATTAACATCAGGGGTTACAGATGCTGATGTTATTGCTACAGCGCCATTCCCTGTAACTGGGACATCTGCTTTGGCAGGAGTTCTTCAAGCTTTTGAAAAGGCTACTGGAGAAAATATACCTGTTGAAAATAAGGAAGTAGCAAGGCAAGAGTTAAGTATAACAAATAATTTAGCTAAGGCTAAAAATAGTGAAGGACAAGATATTGGAAGAGATGGAGCAAGTGCTATAGTAAATCAAGCTAAAGAAGAAGTTATAAAGGATAAACCTAAAAATGACAAAGAGGTTGGTGAAATAGTAAATAATATTACAAATAACTATAATATTGAGTTGACTCCAACACAAGAGCAAGAATTAGTTGGTCTTTTAACCAATATAAATTCTTTAGGATTAGATTATTCTAAATTAAAAGGAGAACTTGATAGCCTTTCTAATAATATACAGGAAGCTTTAAAAGAAAATGGACAAGAACTTAAAGAAAGTGGAACTTTAGATAGAATCTTAAATAAAATTCTAGGAGTTTGTACTGATATAAAAAATTGGTTTGTAGCACACTTTGGAGATGGAGAAGTTACTATAAATGGAGTTACATATGATAAAGATGGTAATATGATAAACAAGGATCAATTAAATAATATAGGAACTTCAATAAGTGATGAGGACAATGACACTAGTAATAATGAAAGTAAAAATAATATAGAAGATAAATCACAAAAGAGTGATTCTAAGGAGAAAGAAACTGATAAGGCTAATAGCAATAAGCAAGAGGATTCTAATTCTGAAGGAGGACAAGAAAGTAAGGGCAATGGTTCTTTAAATAATGATAACAAAAGTAATAAAGAATCTAAAAATAAAGATGCACAGGGAGCTAAAGAGTCAAAAACTAGTAAACCTAATAAAAATAGTGTAAGTTCATCAAAGAATAATTCAAATAAAAATAATAGTGGAATCAGTAATAATTCAAAGGATAAAGGTAAGGAAACTATAAAGCTTGAGGATGGTACTGTAATTCCTAAGTATAATTCAAAGGGTGAAGAATATAATCCTGTTACTGGTGGATATGGACATATGCAAGAAACTGAAGATACTGGAAAGGATTCTGATCAAACTATAGATTATATAATAGTTGATGGGAAGAAGGTTCCACTTCATGATGAACAGGGAAGAGAGTATAATCCTGAGACAGGAAGATATGGAGATCCTGATGATAATTAAAAAATAGTCAAATAACTTTACTTAGTATTATAAATATAGAAAAACTGTAATAGAAACAAAAAAATGTTTTTATTACAGTTTTTTTTATTATTTTACAACAGAAATAAAGGGTAAGGAATATTTATATAGTGAAAGGAGTTGATAAATATGGCAAAGGCAATCTTAACAAAGAAAAGCTTAGTATTAAAGTATCAAAAGGGGGTAGATGATAGTGGAAGCCCTAAATTTTCAACACAAAAGTTTTCTAAGATAAAGGTTGATGCAGAGGATGAAAAACTTTATGAGGTGGGAAAAGCATTAGCAGATCTTTTATCATCAAGAGTTAATTCTGTATTAAAAGAAGATGACTTTAAGTTTGTTGATGACACTCAATAATCTAATAAAAATTAGAGGGGTGATCAGCTGATTTTGTAGTATTTAAAAAAATAAAAATGCTTTTAAATTCTACATTAAAGGTAATCAAAAGAATAGAGAGGGTATTAGTTTTTCTAAGAGAAACCTTAGAATTTATAGATAAGAACTTTTAAAGATAAATTATAAGCTAACAAAAAGAATTAAAAGAATTAAAAGAATTAAAAGAATTAAAAGAGATTAATGAGTAAGATATGCGTTTTAGAAGAAGAAGTAGAAGAACAAAAGATGTAACATAATAAATTAATGGTAAAAAGAAAAGGGGGACTTTAAAATGGAAAAGGAATTATATCTTGTATTGTCTTTTAAAAATGCTGGAGGAAGTATAACAAAAATAACTCTTAAAAATATTAAGGAAGATGTAACTGAGGAAGAAGTTCAAAATCTTATGGAAAAAATAGTGACAGCAAATATATTTGTTTCTAAGGGTGGAGATTTAGTTTCTAAAGTTAAGGGTGAAATAGTAGAGAAAACAACAGAAAGCTTTGAAATGTCTTAATTTAGCTATTAAATAATTTATTAAAAATAAAGAAAAGGGGAAAATATCCCCTTTTCTTTATTTTGCAAAACAGTAATTAATTCCGTTAGAGATTCCAGTTGCAATTTTTATATAATTATCTGGATTGCTTAAATATGAATCTTCATTAGGGTTAGAAATAAACCCTAATTCTATAAGTACAATAGGAACTTTTGACCAGTTAAAACCAGTTAAATCATCTCTTACAACAACACCTCTATTTTTTAATCCTGTATATTTTGTATATGCTGTTAGTATTTTTTCTCCATATGAATAGCTTATATCTGATATATCTTTTGTTACATTTCCTTTTGTAGCAGGAACTAGTATAGAAGCACCACAAGCTTTAGGAGAATCAACTCCGTCACAGTGAATTCTTATAATTAAATTTGCATTATTATCATTACCAATAGTGGTTCTTTCTATATTGCTAAGCTGCTTATCGGGACTATCTTTAGTCATAATTACATTATACCCTTCAGAAATAAGAAGTTTTTTTAATTCTTCAGCTACACCATGAGTTATTGTGTATTCTGGGATTTTACTTTGAACTCCTGTAGCACCTAATGTATCCTTTAATTTTCTTTTTTGTGAGCCTGGACATTCAGGTTCTGTTTCATTAGATATTGTACTAGAATGCCCTGGATCAATAACTATAGTTATATCTTTATTAGCTTTATTAGGTTCATTTTCACAATAAGGTTCTACTTCATTTTTTTTATCAGCTTCCTTATCAGTACTAGAATCAATTTTATTTTTTTCTTTCTCTTGGTCTATGTTTCCCTCTTTAGAATCATTTTTTTCTGTATTATTATTTTCATTATTAGAGTTATTTTTTTCTGTCTCATTATTTTCCTCATTGGAATTATTAATACTATTAGAGTCCTTATTAATATTTGCTTTAGTGGAATTTGATCCACAGCCTAATAGCATTAAAGAAGAAATAATTATAATAGATAAAATTCTTAGAAATTTTTTCATACTATCATCCCTTTATTTGGAGTTTTCAACTGATTTTATAGTTTGAACATTTTTTACTTCATAATCATTTAATTCACTGTCATCACCTTTAAAGGATGAATCAGGATGATACCATGATTTTGAATTAAAATATGCCTTAAATGGATTAGTATTAAATACATATCCATGACGTGCGTATATTTCATTTCTCATTAAAGCAAGAGTACTTTTATTATATTTAGAAAGATCTGATGCTGATAAATAAGAAGAATTACTGTATGGCATTATAAAGTCATAAGGATAATCATATATGTTTCCAGAAAATTTTGATGGATTTTCATTTGTGAAACTATATATGTTATCAACTTTATCATTACTTGAAGAATTTTTACTTTCATTAAGCTTTTTTTGTAAATCATCATATTGTGAAAAGTTTTCTTTGTTATATCCATACTTTGTAGCTAGATCTAAATCAGAATCACAGTCAGTGTAATTTTTATTTTTAAAATCTACAGTAGCTTTATTTACATATAATTTTGACATTAAATTATCTTTTTCAGATGTATTTAAGTTTGTTAATATTGAAGAATTATCAACAAAATCAGAGTCAGACTTTAAAGTTGTATAAATAGAATTTAATAAATCATCATTTTTAGAGTATTTTAAAGCACTGTTATAATAAGATAATTTTTCAGTAACTGATGAAGATTTAAGTGCAGAGTTATAATAGTATTTATATAATAAAGGTGATCTTAAAAAATAAATAGAAGTACCTATTATTACAAAAGCTACTAATGTGAAAATACTTATTAAAATCTTTTTTTTGGTATTAGAATGTTTAAAATTATCAGTATTTTCATTATTGCAAGATTCATCATTGAAATTTTCATCTAAATCATCATCAAAACTTGCATCTAAACATTTTTCTTTATTATTAAAATTAGAGTTGTGAATAGGTTTCAAATTATTTTTAATATTTTCATTAATATCAGTATTAATTTCTTTTTTTATTTTAGGTGCATCTAATATTATGGTTTTATCAATATCATTTTCAATGTTAGAAATATTTTTTGCATCCTCTGGATTTGAATTGTTTTCAGTATCTTTATCTACAGGTTTTACCTTAGCACCACACTTATTGCAAAATTTCATTGAATCAGATAGTTTATTACCACATTTAGCACAAAATTTCATTAAATCACCCCTTAATCTTTTATATCAGTAAGAACTAATGAACCATTAGCTAGTTTTTTGAAGGTATAAGTATTTTTAAATTCTTGACGCTTAGGAACATTAATTCCTTTACCTATAGAATAAATTTCATTACAAGTAACTTCACCAGTATTTGTATCATTATTAAATGTATAATTTAATATTTCAGTGCTTTCAAAGTTTTCTCTAATATCTTTAGAATGTATTTCAGGAACAACCTTCTTTTGCTTTTTATAAATAGGACTGTCAAATTCAAGGTAGTTTTCTATATAATTAAAACTATTTGTATTAACAGCATAAGCAAAGTCACTTGAGTAATTTCTTAATAGAACATAAAGATCTTTTTTGAAATTAGCTTCTGAGGCTTTAGCTTCAGCAAAGTTTATATTTATATTGCTTGAAGAATTTACATCATATTTATTACTTATTATTTTTTTATCTCCATCTGTTGATACTCCATAAATAATACTATTAGGATCAATTGGACCAAAGGTTTTAGCATCTTTAATTTTTACCCCAGTATCTTTATTATTTACATATAGTTCAGCATCTGGAATATCGCTAGTAATATTAACTTTAATAAAGTTATCAAATATACTTATTTCTTGGTTAGAAGATTTAAAAGTGTTAACCTCTATATTTTCAGATTTGTTTAAATATGAATTTGATATTTCAGATTTAATAGTATAATTTCCAGGCATTAAAGGGCCTAACTCATCTTTTTTTGTTAAATCTCCAAAAGTTTCATCTCCTATTTGAACTTTTGCATCTTTTAAATCAGTTTTTACCTTTATAAAGCTTGGTTTTACAACTACTTTATAAACAGGTATTAAAAAGAAATCTTTTCTAACCTCTTCTATAGATAAAGGGGAGTCTGTGTCCTTATAATTTCCCTTTTTAAAATCGTCGTTTATTGAAGAAAATTTTGATGGATTTTGATTAAAGTAATCTATTAGAATAGTAGAGTTGCTTTTATTTATTGGTAGAGAGCTATCATTACAATAAAGTATTTTACTAAGTTCCTCTGGATTTGAAGAGGAAATTGAATTTGAAAATGAAAGTGCTATTTCTTTTTCAGATTTAACTGTTGATTTTAAGTAAAAGAATACACCAGAAAATATTACAACAATAAAAACTAGGCTTATTATTATAATTTTAGATTTTTTCTTGTTTTTTTTTATTTTTGAGCAATTAGGGCAAATTCCATTTATTAATTTTGAACCACATTTATTACAAAAATTCATTTTAAAACCTCCTTAATAATAATTTTACATCTAAAATATAATTTAACATTTTTTTGAACAATTGACAAATTTGTTAACAAAACGTTATAATTTAACATAGAATAGGAGGCGTTTTATGTTTTGTTCAAAGTGTGGTAAGGAAATACCAAATGAATCAGTTTTTTGTCCAGAGTGTGGAAATAAGTGTAAGGGTTCTAGTAAAAGTATACCTATAGATGTAAATGAGCATAAAGGATATATAATAAAATCTTTATGTCATCCAATAACTTCAGTTAAGGAACATGTCTTTGGAGTATCATCAAAAATACAATTAATTTATATTGCAATAATAACCTTAATAATACCACTAGTTAAAACTCTTTTATTTAAAGCCTTTAGTTTTAACTTAGTAAAAAGTGTAGTAGGCATTATACTAGAATTCTCAAATGTTAATACCTGGGATTTTAATAACATGATAAAGGCTAAAAGTCAGTTTGATATGATTATGGAAAATGTATTTCCTACAGGTAATATCTACTTTTTAAATTTAGGAAGCTATATAATTAATT
>OASU01000596.1_pt1 | contig 9853 bp, 6 predicted proteins | sample 1475801 | NCBI WGS metagenome assembly OASU01 (sample SAMEA2579919, study PRJEB22360) | human gut metagenome | biome: human gut; feature: human-associated habitat; material: faeces | place: Denmark | collected 2008/2010 | reverse complement strand
ATCAACCTTAGTAGCCGTAATCAAATGATCGATGAAAAGGGTTCCTTTTGAATTTGGAGCAATAATTCGGAGTTCATTCATGCCTTCTTCCGGTGTGCCTTGCATATCACGTTCATAGCAGACCCATGCAGCGCGCCAACCACTGAAATTAATACCAAAAGGGAAAGATGTGCATCGTTTGCCGTCTTTCAGAAACTGAAACTCAATAGTCGCATTCTGAGGCACTTCATTATAAACCCACACAATAAAAGCCGAAAGATATAAATCCTTGCCGGTCGGATCTTTCTTCTCAAACTTCAGGTCTTTCTTGAGTTCCAATATACCACCCGGTTCAAATGTCCATTCCAACGAATGTTTTCCATCTTTATAATGCAGATCTGATACCGACAGGCGGGAATGGGTAGCGGTGATACAATCCGGTATTTGCGGTTTTTCAAAAGAAAACATCCGCTCATCTGTTACGACTTGCGCATGAAGGAATGTTGAACACAAAAGAGAAAATAGAGTTGTCACTCCAAATTTAATAAAAGGTTGTTTCATCATGGATATATCGTCTTATTAGGTTTTTCAGTATATAAGTCAGAGAGTAGTCACTTTAAAATCTGTAAACAGGACATGATTCTGCAAGAGACGAAGACCGAAGTGTCCGTCACCTTCGCCGCCTGTAAGAACATAGCGGAACAGTTCTTCACCATTCACAGAATAAGTCGTGATTCCTTTTTCCACTTTAATGCGAATCTGATACCACTGATTGGGAACAAGCAAGTGAGAGGCATCAGTATATTCTTTCAATAAGGGTTTCACCTTGTCATCTGCTACTCCATAATATTCTCCTCTGTAACGACGGAAACGAGTCGTCGAGTTATCATTTCCCCCGTATCCAACGTAGAAAAGGTTTAATGTGTTGTAGTTTTTAAAGATGCCGTCGCGCCACTGACTACGAGTGAAAAGATCATCTGGGTATTTAGGGTCATTGGCAGCCCAAAAACAATTCAAGTCACTCAAGCGATCGTACTTCCCTCCTTGCATCACCATACAAGTGCGGTAACTAACCTCATAATTCCCCGCCAATCGCTGCTGATACCACATAGTCAATCCATCCGGCACGATCAATTCTAATGTATCTGTACGTTCTATCACCTGCAAGGCATGGGATGCATCTTCTATCTTCCATTGTTGTGCAAACGCATTTTCGCATTGTGCAAACAGCACTACACTATCCAAGAGAAATAAAGTAATCAAACTGTAGCTAATAAAAAATCGCTTCGTCATTACGGTATTAGTTTAAAGATAATTCTTCCGGATACAAAGAAACCCCTCTTTTCGAAAAAAGAGGGGCTCAAATTGTACAAAATATCTCAAATAATGTATTGACCGGGATTTTGTATTACCAAGCTTCTACCACTTTTTCAGCAGCCGGATGCAAATACCAATCCTTGTTATCAGCTCCATTGCTAGTCACCCAAGCACGGAATTCAGGATAAGCGTTATCAAAAAGCACCTTTTCATAAGCATGTTTTACGCCAACAGGAACTTTAATTCCCCAAACAAAACCATTCTTATTACAATATGGAACACCTTCCATCATTTCACCGGCTGAATCAGCTTCGTAATTAGTATAAAGATAAGAAGGTCTATAGCCTTTCATGTGAATCTCTTTATTCGTATTTGTCACAATAAAGAAATTCTGATTATGAGTATCAGTAATAAGAGCACGATAAGCTTTCAATTGATCCAAATCTTCAGTAAGACTAGTACGAACCTTAGCTCCCAAAATAATTTCTGCACGCAACATGCCTTGTCCCGGATTTATAAAACCTTTTGTAGTCTGGAAGAAATTAGTATTATCACCCAAAGCACTCAAACCATCCATTATGATAACCGGACTACCGTGTTCCGTGTCTACCGTAACTTTACAAAATTGCGATTTTCCAAAGAGTTGCTGTTGAGGCATTTCTGCTTTCATTTCCCCAGTAGCAAGTTCGGTTTCTTTTCCTTGTCCTTCTTTCAAAAGAATACGGGTTGCAACAGTCTCTATATACTTTTTATCCAAGCCACCTAATACTACACCTAATTTAATAGGATATCTACCGCCTTTAGCACGAATATCCAAAGTCAACTTCAATCCTTCTTTATATCCCTGACCAGCTTCGAACCATTTTTCAGCCTGACATTCGGTTACTTTCAAATCGTACTCAAAAACAACATCGTTCAAATCATTGTCTTGACCTGGTTCAATCGGCCAATTGTCTTCAAACATAGCAACGCCTGTATTATGATAGAAAAACCATCCATCATCTTCCTCACTAGTTACCGCCACCGCATCTTCAGGTACAGTTATTGCTACAGTCTCGCCACTCCGAGTCACGCTATTTATCGGAAATGATGCTGTTTTATCTGTTCCATCAGAATACTTCAAATAAATATTGGCACAGTGAATAGGCACATTCAATTCCAAGTCTTTCTCTCCATCAACAAGCAGGCCACTCACCAACAAACTTCTTTCCTGATTTTCTGAATCCCAATACAAATCAACCGCTACAGGCTTACTTGAATAAACTTTAGCAGAGACAGTACGACTAGTTGCAAAATCAAACCCTGCCGGAATAACATACTGCGGGGAATCATCTCCTCCTCCATTATCCACTATTCCTTCTTCATTGTTACTGTCTGTACAAGCAACAACCAACATCGTCCCCATAAGGACATACATCAAACTTTTAATCTTCATTTTAATCTAATTTTTAAATTTATTGTTTGTTTCAGTTTCCTATGAAAGCTCTACCTTATCGCACCCATATCCGAGCCCTATATGTTAACTTATCAAAAATATAATTAACGCTTAATGGCATTTTACCTGCCTTTATTTGTAATTTCAATCCTTTCCATCGAAAATAATCACAAGAGCTCAAATATGGCTCAAAAGCCCTGTTCATAAACAATGGATAATATATACAAGTTATTTAGTATATTTGCATTAGACAGAACATTCAATACAACAAATATAGAACTTTTGTTTTGAATATACAAGTTTTATAGATTAAATATCAAGGGAAATGGATCAAGTACTGTATGGTATAGATTACATAGAATATTATTTCTATTGGATATATTACAAGTTTATTGGCTATCCTTTAATCATAAGAATATGCTCAATTGCGGTAATGTTTTGTATTATTGCGTACTTGTTTCTCCTATTCCATATTATATATGGTATATTCAAAAGGCGGAAAGAGAAGCGAAGATACAACAAAGCTTTCGACAAATATTACGAGGAAATGAAATCTATCTCGCTAGATTCTAACACATTAAGTGAAGAGGAAATCGCAGACAGATTACAGTATGATACGAAAAAACGTCCCAAGCCTAATGAATTACGTATTATCACTCAACTATTAACAGAAATCAAGAGTGTACATGAAGATGACATCCATGAACTAAACTATCAAACGATTCAAACCGTATTCCAGATCACGCGTTTCCTTGAACGCGAACTTCAATTCGGCTCCAAAAGAGCAAAGATACAAGCGCTGAAACTTATTCAATCCATCAACGGATATGCCTCTGAAGCGGTATTGGTACGCTTCCTCTATCATCGTGAAATAGAATTGAGGAACTCTGCACGCTACACTTATATGTGGCTAAGCCAGGGAGATCCGTTCCGTTTCTTCGACGAAGACATCGGCATGAAGTTGAGACAATGGGATATGATGGAATTGCATGCCATTTTGGAACACCGCAAGAAGGTGGGATATAACACACCGAGCTTTATAAAATGGGTGAATACTTCGGCCGAAGAGAATGTTAAGATATTCTTTATCAACGAAATCCGGTTATATAATGAAACCGATAGTGCTCCCATTCTGGCTAAACAAATCAACGCACGCTCTACCGAAATCCGGGGCGAAGCGATCAGAACTTTAGGAAAGCTAAAATATAAAGAGATCGAGCCCAAGCTGATTGAAATGTATCATGTGCAACCGGAAGAAGTCAAGCGACAAATCATTTCGGCTGTTGCAGACCTGAAAACAGATAAGGCATTAGGATTTCTTTACAATGCTTATGATGAAGCAGACAACTGGGGGACAAAACGTATCATCCTGAAAGCCCTCTATGAATACAGTGCAATGGGAAGAAAAACATTCGATCAATTGGAGAGAAAAGCAGATTCCCACACAGCTATATTGTTTGCCCATACCAAGCATCCGTTAATCAACCAGTTAATTTAGAGAATATGAGAGATATAATATTTACATTCTTCAATTATTTCGTATTCTTTTATACGAGTATGCTGGCGATATTCTTCGTCACATTCGCCTTCCTCTCTTTCATTTCTCTGAAACGGAGAAAAGATTACTATGTGGAAAGCTATATGCGGAAAACAATTAAGGAATCCCCCTATACACCGGGTATTTCGGTAATTGCCCCTGCTTTCAATGAAGAAAAGACAATCATTGATAACGTGAACTCTATGCTCGCATTGGAATACCCGCTTTTCGAGGTGGTGATCGTTAATGACGGAAGCACGGACAGTACGTTGAAGAAGATGATTGAACATTACGAACTGATAGAAGTGCCCTATGCCTATATTGAGCGAATCAAAACCAAACCGTTCAGAAGACTCTTCAAATCTACCAGTCCGAAATACAGTCGACTCATCGTTGTAGACAAAGAGAATGGAGGAACCAAGGCGGATGCATCCAATGCAGGTATCAATGTTTCTTCATATCCTTATTTCATCTGTACGGACGTAGACTGTATCTTAGAGAAATATGCTCTTTACCGCTGTATATCGCCCATTATATCTTCCGATAAACAGGTAATCGCAGTCAGCGGAACGATGTTGATGGCAAACGGATGCGTAGTGAAAGACGGGCAGATAGTAGACGTGAGAACTCCGCGTACTCCGATTCCGCTTTTCCAGAACCTCGAATACATGCGTTCCTACCTGATTGGTAAAATGGGATGGTCTGCAATCAATGGTATGCCGAATGTTTCCGGTGGATTCGGTCTTTTCGACCGTTCCGTAGCCATTGCAGCCGGAGGATACGACGGTACTTCCTTTGCAGAAGATATGGACCTCATTACCCGCATGGTAGGATACATGTGCGACTTCTCCCGTCCTTATAAGATTATTCAGATTCCTGATACTTGCTGTTGGACGGAAGGACCTCCCAACTTGGCGATGCTTTACCGTCAACGTACCCGTTGGGCACGAGGATTGTTCCAGACACTTAGTATCCACCATAAGATGATCTTCAAGAAAACATATAAACAGATGGGATTGCTGACTCTGCCTTATATGTTCGTATTTGAGTTTCTGGCGCCCATCATCGAGCTTACCGGTTTGATCGTATTTATCTATCTGGCCTTTACAGGAGCGGTCAACTGGAATACGGCGTGGATGATTTACCTGACGATCTATACGTTCTGCCAGTTCCTTTCCATCGTCGTTATTACCTACGACTATTACGTCGGGATGCTTTATAAAAGAGGATACGAATACCTGTGGATTATCATAGCGTCCATATTGGAGCCCATCTTCTATCATCCCATCATCACTTTCTGTTCATTGAGAGGATACCTTAGTTATCTGACCAATAGAGACTTCAAGTGGAAGAATATGGAGCGTAAAGGATTCAAGCAGAAAGAAGAAAATACGGATGATGCTGAAACATCGGCTATGAAGCCTGAACCGGCTACGATTTAAACAAGAAAGAAAGATTAAAGACAAGATAGAATGAACAGAGAATTTCTCCATAAGATCACCTTATTAGGTTGTCTGTTTTTGCTGATAACCTCTTCCTCCGGAACCGATAATGGATTCCAGACGCCGGAGCAATATGCCCAGATTGTGCAGGAGCATTTTGCGAACGAGGAATGGGAAGCAGGAAAAGAGCTGTTGGAGGAGGGCCTTCAGAAATACCCGAATGTTTCTGACCTTGAATGGCTCATGGGCAAATACTGGTTTCACGAAAAGAATTATGACCAGTCGCGTTATCATCTTGTTAAAGCAATAGACGACAATTATAACAACGTCAATGCCAAACACCTGCTGGTAGACGTGGAAGATATTACCGAAAACTACTCCAGTGCCATTTGCTACGTTAATGAATTGCTGGAAGTGAATCCGTATTGGAGAGGCTTATGGCGAAGGAAGATTGAACTATACCGCAAGCAGAACAACGATGTGGAAGCGGATCGCCTGTTGAAACGAATCAATCAGATTTACCCGAACGATACCATTCTAAGGAAAGACTACATCTACAGCATGGAAGTAGGCTACCAGCAAATGAAAAAAGGCGGTAACCGGAAAGAAGCGATCGAGAAACTGACGGAGCTAATCAAGGTATCTCCTCAAAACGAAGAATATTACCTAGACATCATCAACCTGCATTTACAGGAAGGAAACCGGGAAGCAGCTCTAGGCTGGTCATCCAACGGTTTGGCTGCCATACCGGGAAGTGGTGCCCTCATCGTCAAAAGGGCAAGTATCCTCAGTGAATTGGCGCGTTATCCGGAAGCATTGGTATTTATACGCGAGCAAATGAAGAGAAACAACAGTCCTGCCATACGGCGTATGTACAACGACTTATTAATGGAAGCTGCCCGTGCAGAGAAACAGCGGGATCCGTATGTATTATATGGCATGGCCTACGAAGGAGGCAACAAGAACAAGGAAGCATTAGACTACTTATTGAACACTTCCGTCACCCGCGGATATACCGACGACGCCCTCTTCTATATCAGAGAAGCTAAAAAACAATATGGCAACAATGATAAAGGAATTCTCTATAAAGAATATATGCTTTATCGCCAGATGAATGAGGATGATCTTGCCTATTCAACGCTGAAAAAGATGTACGAGATGTATCCTGATGATTATGACATTACGCTTGCCATGAGCGCGCAGCACATGAAGAAAGCTGAAAAGCTGATGGAACTCGGTCTGTATGCGGAAGCATTGCCGCACGTATTGTTTGTATCTCAAAAACATATAGACAACGACGTGAACGGTGCCGCATGGGAAAAAACCTTGAGTTGCTATATCAATATGAAACGTTACAATGAAGCACTTGCCACATTGGATACCATCACCCTTCACTTCCCGGATTACGAGAATGGTACGTTGAAAAGGGCCTTTATTCTCGATAAAATGGACAAAACCGAGGAGGCTTTGCAACTATATTTGTCTGCCATCGAGCAGAGCGACGAGGATATGCGTATCTTCTACGTCATCGGATACGAGGAACTGGCAGTGCCCTACATCAAAAAGTGCATGGAAGCCGGAGCTACGAAGAAAGCATACGAAGAAGCCATCAAACTGGTCAGCCTGAATCCATCGAGCGATCTTGGATTACGGTATGCCATTAACTCGTCCGGTTTACTCGGAAAATACGATGAATTCGAGAAATATACAGCGCAAGGAATCAATTACTATCCTGAAGAACCGTTCTATCAGGCAAAGAGGGCTACTGTTCTTGAACGCGACAAGAGATACGAAGCTTCTTTGGAATTCCTGAAACCGATACTCAATAAATACCCGAGCAACAAAGAGATTATAGGCGCATTCTCACAAAGCAGCGAATATCGTGCCCTGCAACTGACAAAGGCGAAAGAACCCGAAAAAGCTCTCGCTGTTCTTGATACAGCTTTGCTTTACGACAGCCAGAACAAGTCGTTGAAATACACCAAAGGCGTGGTATATGAAGCCAACAGACAAGCGGATTCAGCCTATTATTATCAAAAGTATTACGAGCCTTCCATCATGGAATACCGTTCTTTCCAACGGCACTTATCGGGCCTTAGAAGCATGATGCTCAAGAATGAGATCGCTTTGACCTACCTGCGTGCACGCTACGGAGAAGAAGACATCATTACCTCCGTTGCCACCGCCGAATACACCCGAAAAGGCCAGAAGAACAGCTACACGGGACGTCTCAACTATGCAGGACGAAGCGGCTCGGCAAGCGACAGCATGGAGGCTGAAGAACAGACACCGGGAGGGGTCGGCATCCAGGTACAGGGAGAATGGACGCATCACTTCTCACCGAAGTGGAGCACTACGGTCAATGCCGCCTTTGCTACCAAATACTTCCCGGATATTACCGCCGATGTTGCCGTACGGCATTATCTCAAGAATGACTGGGAAATAGGAGCGCATGTGGGATACAGACGTGTAGCTGCCTATACGAAACGTTATGAATGGAACGACGAATTCTTTGCAGGAGGCACCGGAGATAACGGTTATCTATTTACCGGCTGGAATGAGTCAAAGACCAACCTGCTCACCGTAGGCGGAGAATTAGCCAAAACTATCGAAGTCGTTCGCCTCAACACGAAGATAGATATGCATTTCTTCAATTCCAACTTCTACTACAATGCACAGATTGGTGCCAAATACTTCCCGGCTAATGACGGAAAGACGAATATCAACGCCATGGCAAGTATCGGATCGGCCCCGGAAACGGCTGTATTGGATTACGCGCTGCCCGGCTCTTTCTCACACACCAATACAATGGTAGGACTGGGAGGCCAATACATGGTCAGTCCTAATATTACCATAGGTCTGATGGGTACCTGGAATACCTATTATAACCAGACCAACACCGTGCGAGGGAGCAGTCCGCTCAACCCGATAGAATCCATATCGACACGCTATAAAAATTTATATAACATCTATGCACAAGTCTATATTTCATTCTGACACGCTTTGCCCCATATTGGCAGGAATGATATGTATTTGCTGCCTTTTATCCGGCTGCCGCATGCAGGCACGCACGGAGATGTTCCCATCTAAAGAAGGATACCTCATCACAATCGGCGAAGATCCGACGGACAGAGATACCCGATGGGCCAAATACCTGTACGAGCACCTCAAGAAACGTGCAAACGACGATGAAATGGTCGCTTTCGGTGTCTCCGAGATGGATATGTGGCGTATCATCATACAGATAGACCCGACATTGCAGAGAGGATTCAAAGTAGCCTGCAAAGGTTCGGATATCAGACTGACCGCAAGTGACGACAAACAAATGTTATGGCTGCAATACCAACTGATAAAGAAGATCAGCAAAGAAGACCCGCGCATAGACGGTTCGGATCTTCCTCCCGCCCTTATCAACCTTAATGATACTTGCGGAGCTTTTGCATTTGACTATCAAAGTATTTATTCTCCATACGGCCTGAACGCCGATCATACAGGCGTTATCGGCCTGAACAACTTTGACGACAGCTGGGGAATATGGGGACACAACCTGCGAAAAGTACAGAGAAAGTATATGCCACCATTCACGGGAAAACAGATGACTCACAACTGTGTTTCTCTTCCGAGGACATGTATCGCCAGATAGAAAATTACATCGTAGATAACTTCGGTGAAAAGGGGAATTCCCGTTTTGTAATCTCACCGGATGATACTCCGTACGCCTGTACGTGTGCCACCTGCACCGCATTGGGAAATACAGAGAAGAACGCAACTCCCGCCGTTACGGAACTGATCCTCCGCCTGTCGCAGCGTTTTCCCAAACACACGTTCTTTACGACTTCCTACCTGACCACGCAACAAGTCACAGACAAGCAGCTCCCGTCCAACGTCGGGGTAATTGTCAGCGCTATCGACTACCCGCTCCGCCGGACAGACGGCAAGGACGAGCAAGACAAGAAATTTGCGGAACAACTCGACAACTGGAAGAAAGTAACGAACAACATCTATATATGGGACTATATCAACAACTTCGACGACTACCTCACTCCTTTCCCCATATTAAAGATAGCCCAGCAAAGACTCCAACTTTTCAAACAACACGGAGCCAGCGGCATATTTTTCAACGGAAGCGGCTACAGCTATTCT
>OASU01000584.1_pt1 | contig 9949 bp, 8 predicted proteins | sample 1475801 | NCBI WGS metagenome assembly OASU01 (sample SAMEA2579919, study PRJEB22360) | human gut metagenome | biome: human gut; feature: human-associated habitat; material: faeces | place: Denmark | collected 2008/2010 | reverse complement strand
GCATTTGTTATTGTTTCCATTGCTATAAGTAATTATTCAAAAATGTATATAAAATAAAAATTTCATATATGTCATTCTAAAGCCTACATTTATCCTTCTAAAAAAATAAAAAAGGTAGGTTGAAGGCTTATATTCCTTTAACCCACCTTTTGACTCTAGTTTTAAGTATTAAAATATTGCTCGTCCAGGTATTATTAACTTATCTCCAATTTCAATACTGTCTGGATTTTCTACAGAATTCATCTTAACTATAGCATCCACAGTAGTATTATATTTTTTTGCTAATGACCACAAAGTATCTCCCTTTGTAACAACATATATAGTAATACTAGCCTTTTTCTTTTTAGGTTCTTCATCTAACTCAATTACATCAGAAATAAATTCTTTATTTACTTCATAAGAAAGTTTAGCCCCTACAGATATTGTAGCTTTAACTGCAATTGTATTGGCTTCTATAGATGCATCAATAGCTTCTAGGTTACTATTAACTATTGCTTTCATACCTTCTTTAGCACCATTAATATCTAATACAACAGTGAATGGTATATCACCACTTATTTGTGAATAACCAACCTCTTCATCTGTTGTCTTATAGATAACATTGGCCTTAATTACACCTTCTACTGTCACCTTGTCATCTGTAACCTTTTTGTCTGTAACTATTATATTCCCAGTTGCTCCCACAATAAATTCAGGCTTATAATTACCTTCCTTTATAGTAATATTATCTTTTATTATAGCCTCTGTAGCTTGAGAACCATGAATAACTCCTATTTCATAGCTATCTTTTCTAAGTTCTAATGGGAATTTTGGAGAGTAAGCGTCTTTAATTATTTCTAATATTTCATCAGAGAATACCTTAACGCTACACTTTACCAAAAATTCAATATTCATTATTCTAGTTTCACCTAGGTCATCTTCTTCTAAGCCTATATCAGTATTCTTTATTTCATAAATAGCTGATGGTAACATATTAGATAGTACACCAACCATTTCTTCTTCTTTTGAAAGGTACACATCATCTTGTAGGCTTACTATTTCTTTAGAATCAGCACCTAAATATAATATGTTCAACTTACAGTAACATCCTAAATAAACCTTATCTTCTGCAACTTTAACCTCTCTTTTATGAAGAGTCATAGAACACTTAAGGATTTTTGAAACTTGTGGTTTATCCATGCCAACTCTTAGAACTGATTTTCCTATAAGGTCAACTTCTTTGCTACTTACTAGCCTATTGATTGATTCTGTATTTTTTAATACTTCTACACCTTCAGTACCTTCTATGTCTTTTACGAAATCAAATTCAACACTTTTATAAACTTTCCAGTCTAGGTCAATAACGCCTTCAATAGCTATCTTTCTTTCATTCATAATATTAGCATCAATATGTTCTACCTTGCATTCTACTTCACAAATAACTTTATGTTCTCCTTCATCAAGGTCCAAGTAATTAGTAAACTTCTCAGCATAGCTCACAGAATTAACCATCATATTATCTTCTCTTGGAATGTAAAGCACTGAATATTCTACCTTACCTTCCACCATGACTTTATCCCCTAAAACCTCTTTATTACTAATAACAGGTCTAGCTTCTACTGATAGAATCTGTTGTACATCTGGATGAGTATCAGGAATTAAATACTCATCTTTCAATATTGATGTTGAGCCATTTTCTCTTATCAATTGTTGAAATTGAACATTTTCTTTTATAACATCTATCTTTGACATTTTATCCCTCCCATAAAATACCTACTATTATTTATATAATTCACACGGGAGATTTATGACTTAAATTTAAATTTATGTTTAACTTTATAAATGTAATCGAATTCTGTCTATTTATTAAATTTTTTTCGTATTTTTCACTAAAATTATGTTGACAATTAGTTTTATTTGTCGTAATATTATCTTGGTTATTGACCATATAACCTCTCATAAATTCTCAATACCCTTTTATACCATAGTTGAAAGATGGAAACCCACCATCTTTCTTTTTTTTGTTAAATAAATAAAACAAAAAAGTTAGCTAATTAATTAGCTAACTTTTTTATTTAACCAACAAAATCTAGTTGAACCGTTTTTGTAAGTACATCTGAATAACTGTATGTCACTTTCCTTTGGGTGTCTTTTTGTAATCTAACTACAAAAATACTTGGGTGAACACTTTCTAGTATTCCTTCATTTTCCAAAATCTTTTTTCTTCCACCATTAGCTCTTAGCTTAACTTTCTCACCTACGTGATCTTCTATGCTTTTTCTGATGGAATTCAATGTAAGTCTGGTACTCATTTTAACACCCTCTTTCTATTATACATTATACACTAAAGGGGATGTTTTTTCAATAAATAAATAATTTTACTATATAAGTCCATGTCTTGTCAACAAAAATATACTATATTTAAACTAAAACATCCAATTATATTATTAACTTAAATGTCTTATTTTATTCTATTAATTTAAATATAGGGATTTTGGATAACCTTCTCTATATTTTCCTCTAGTTTGTAATCCACCAACTCCCTTTATTCCAGTTATTGTATTTTCTATAACATCTTTTATTGAAACAATTTCATCTATTCTTGTATATGCAACTCTTTCACATACTAAAACTGGATCTAAACAATGTATAAGTACCCTATTAGGTGAACTTGCAAAATTAGCACCTGCCTCTAAAATACTTTCATAACAAGATTGACAAGCACCAGCAAAAATAACAAGCTCATCATAACTTGAATTATAATTTCTTAAAATTTTTACAGATTCAATAAAATACTTTGAGTTTCTATAATTATTTAAATCAAGCATTCCCTTAGAATCTTTAAGAACCCCATCATGGCCAGTTAATACAACTATATCTGGATTATATTCCTTAACTAAAGATAAAATTTTTAAAGGTTGTTCTCTTTCAGATACTGCTATTCCTACAGCATTTAAGTTTAATTGCTTGTACGCCTTTAAGCAGGTTTCCATATATGATGGATCTCCATCTATATGAAGTATTCTCCCAGGTCTTCCAAATACCAACCCTTTTTCTGTCCTTTTTAAATTATCCTCTTCACTTCCTCTTGTCATTAATTGATTATTTTTCTGTTCTCTACTCAAAATCACTTTTTTAATGATATCATTCATTTTAGAATCAAAGGATTTATCCTTATCTCCAGCAAAGTCATCCTCAACTTTTTCTAAATCCTCTCCCTTAGAGTCAGCTATTATCCTTATATGAAGTCCCTTTAGAATATAAGTTATTCCTTCCTCATTTTCTTTAATATCTATAATTTTAAAAGTTATATCCTTACTATATGATTTTCTTACTACTAAATCTCCAACTTTCATATACCTTCTCCTAACTTATATAGTCCTATTATCATAATATGAAGATTTATTTGTAAGTGTGCTGATGCTATCTCCTCATGTAATTTATTGTTTTTTTATTTAAATTAAAAAATATATATTAAAAATCCAATAAAATTAATATTAAATCAACTATAAAGCAAAATAAAAAATGGTGCCTAATTAGTAGGCACCTAAAATATAATTATCCAACTTGGTTATATTTACTTTTAAATTCTTCAATAAATTTCATATAACTTTCTTTCTCATTAATTATGTTGTTTATTTTATTTATAAAGATATTTTGTCCCCACATAACTTCATTGTAATAGTATCTATTTGCAAGTCTCCAATATCTTTGTGGGAATAACAAGTATGCATATAATACCTCATATTCTTCTTCTCTTAATGGACTTACTGTATTATAAGCATCTATTATGGCCTCTGCATATTCAATATTCCAGTCAACTCTTTTTAAAACCTTCTTCATGAAGTTAGCTATGTCATATGTTCTTATTTCTCTTTTACAATAATCAAAGTCTATTATATATACTTCATTATCATCTCCAATTATTATATTGTGATAAGTATAATCATGATGACAAAATACTTTCTCAGCCTCTGCTTCCTCACATAAACTTAAATACTTTGAATTATTTAATATTTTTGTGGCTCTTATTGCTAACTCCTTATAAAAATCAACATTTTTTATATAAATAATGTCAAAATCTTTTTTTAAATTCTTCTTTCTAGCCATTCCTCTCATTTTTTCTAAGGCTTTACCTCTCTTCTCCATAAGATATGTCCATCTTCCTAAGTCACTTTTTAATTTTGAGTTTTCTGGTGGATCATATCCCTTGCTGGCTTCATGTAATTCAGCTAACTTTTTAGCAGCTAATTTAACCTCTTCTATGTTAGTGAAATCACACTCTCTTCCCTTTATCCAATTTGAAAGAGTATATAAATCCTCATTTACTAGAGCATAAGGTTCATCTTCAATATTTAAGAAATATCTATCTATATGTTCAAATCCATTTTTAGCTAAATGCTCCTTTGCTCCATAAACGAAAAGAAGTTTTTGAGTTCCATAGTTTATCCTTTTTAAACACCTGTCACCCTTATTACTCTTTAAATAATATACACCCTTATTAGGTTTTAATTTTTCTATTTTAATATCAAATTGTCTTTCTATTTCAAACTCTCTCATCATATCTATTCACCCCCTACCATATTTATATGTAACAACCTCTTGTTTTATTAACATTTTATTCCATATATAAATATAATAATATATATTTATACTGAAAGGACATATGCTATGAAAATATGTATTGATGGAAGGGCAGCTACCTTATACCGTGGTACTGGAATTGGTAACTACACTTATCAAATAATAAATAATCTACACCAGATAGATTTTTTAAATGAATATAACATACTTACTCCAGAAGCATCCTCTCTAAAATTACCTAAAAAGAATAACTTTAATTATTTATCCTCAAGTACAAATGATAAGAAAAACTTTTGGGAATTTATAAATACAAAAAATCCTAAAGAAAATATTATAGGTGATATATATCATATTCCTCAAAATGGTATAGGCTTTTCAAAACCTAATGATATAAAGACCGTAATTACCCTACATGATATTATCCCTATGAAAATGCCTGATACAGTTAGTGAAACCTTTTTAAAAATTTTTAATGAAAATATACAAAATATTTTAAATAACACAGATGGAATTATTACAGTTTCTAACTTTTCTAAAGAAGATATAAGTAAAACTTTTTCTTACCCAAAGGAAAAAATATTTGTTACTCATTTGGCTGCTGAAGAAATATATACCCCATTAAATAAATTCCACTCATCTCAATATCTAAAAAAACACTATGGTATAGATAGGGATTTTTTATTATATGTAGGTGGTTTTAGCCCTAGAAAAAATATTTTAGGACTTATTGAAGCCTTTAACTTAGTAAAAAATTCTTATAAAAGAGATTTAAAGCTTGTTATTATAGGAACTAAGGGACCTTCATATGAAATTTACAGAAAAAAAGTAGATGAGTTAAATTTATCTTCATCTGTTATTTTTACTGGATTTATTCCTATAAATGATATGCCTATATTCTATAGTGCTAGTAAAGCATTAGTTTATCCTTCTTTTTATGAAGGCTTTGGATTACCTCCTATAGAATGCATGGCCTGCGGAACCCCTGTAATAGCATCTAATTTAACCTCAATGCCTGAGGTATGCCAAGATGCTGCTCTTTTAGTTGATCCTTATGATGTTGATGAAATAAAGGAAAATATACTGACCTTATTAAATAACCATAAATTTTATTCCCTTATGATTTATAAAGGGCTAAGTCATTCAAGTAAATTTAATTGGAAAAAAACTGCTTATAATACACTTGAGGTCTACAAACATATTTCTTCACAAATTTAAAATATACTCTCTAAAATTTAGTTCTAATATGTCTTATAAAAAAATTTATTATTTTAAAATGAAAAGGTACTGTATAAAAATTTAAACATAAAACTTATAAACTTTAATAGAATTTCTTACTTCTAAGAATCAATTTATAAGTTTTATTAGTTATTTTATACGGTACCTTTTACTTAGTTTTATTAGTTATTTATATGATTTAATAAAATTTCCTTTTCCTTTGTATATTCTAATTTCCTTTCTAATTTATTTAAGAAGGACTCATATTTCCAATCCTTTAATTTATAATAATATTGCATTGAAACAGTATAAAAATCATGAGGAAATCTTAAATATATATACATTAACTCTTTTTCTTCCTTTGATAAGTTGTTTAACTTATCATACTTTTCTATAATAGAATCATACATTTCTAAACTAAATCCAAATCTTTTTATACTCTTAATTATAAAATTACATAAGTCTATTACCCTTAAATTTATATTGCAATAATCAAAGTCTATAAAGCTTACCTTATTTTGATTAAATAATATATTATGATAGGCAAGATCATTATGGCATAAAGTTATTTTTTCTTTATCTCTACATAAGTCATCATATTTACTCTTTTCTAATAAATCTATACACTTCTCTACATCACTTAAATGATAATCTACTTCTTTTATAAAGATTTCATCAAATTCATTTTTATACTTATAGCTTCCCACTATTTCCTTTAGTTTTTCTAAATCTTTTTTACTATTTTTAAAATAATCTTTTAACTTAAAAAGCTCACTATTTTTTTCATTCATTTCCTTTGAAGTAGCCTCTTGAATTCCCATTCCTGCATTATGAAGTTTAGCTACTGCATCTGTTATTATTTCTAATTCGATTGGATTAGCTATATTAAATTCAGTTCCTTCAAAGTAATCTAATAATATATAATAATTTCCTTTCCATTTGAATCTCCACTCTCCATTTGGAAGCTTATTTATTTTTAATATACCATCATATCTTTCCCTTAAGTACTCTGTTGAATGGATTATGAAGTTTAATCTGTCATCATCATAATTTATCATCTTTAAAATCTTCTTACCTTGCTTTGTATCTAATAAAAATACATTTCTATTTGGTCTTAAATCAAATATATCTAGTCCTAAAGCTTCAAATAATTTAATATCTAAATCATATCTACATAAATATTTCTCATCTTTATATCTAATCTTATTCATAAACCTCTCCCCCTACTATATAAGATAATCTTTAAGTAATAATTCTTCTAATTCATTACTTTTAATCTTTAAATCCTTTATATAATTATTTTGCAAATATCTCATTGAATTATATGGATACTCAATTAATGAGTTTATATAAAAATAACTTTTAAAATCTAAGCTTTCTTTCTCTACTACTTCAAGAAGTAAATCCTTTAATTCATCCTTATAGTTTCCTCTTATCTTTTTTAAGTAGTTATAATAATCCTCTTCCACCATATTAAATTTTATATTCTCTGTATTTTTTATAAAAATCCTTTTATCTCCATTCTTAACTTTATAATATATCCTACCAATACATACTTCTTCCCTTTCCATAGCTCTTCTTATAAGCTCTTTATAACTAATATTATAAATACATTCTAAACTTTTTTTTGAGGCATCTAAGGCCTTATTAATCAATTTATTACTGTCTTCTAATCTCTCTACTCTTCTACTCCAAAGTTTAAAAATTTGAACCTGTTTCCATATATCATTTCTAAATTTAAATCTTATCCTATTTTCCTCTTTTAAAAATTCCTTGTGAATCTCACTTAGTGTATTTAAATACTCTAATGGATCATAAAATCTTAATTCTCTTTTTTCTCTTTCTATTTCTTTTCTAGGTAATACCTCTATATTATTTTCTCTTAAAAACAATCCTAATTTTTCACTCAAATTTAAATCACCTCAAAGTAAAATTGCTTAATTCATAAACAAAGTTCTGTCTAAACTCTCTATCTTTTTCGTATTTACCTAGTTTCTTTAAAAAATGTTCTTCTTCCCAAGGCTGTTGTTCCCAATAATATTGAAGTCCTAATTGCCAATAAGCTTGAGGAAATTCAATAAAAGAAGCCATAATAGGGAAATCTTCATTTCTTACTTCTTTATTCTTTGAATAACTCTCTATTATATATTTAAATAAATTTAAGTCCCATCTCCCCTCTTTCATTGTTCTAATGCATAGGCTACTTAAATCATGTAAGTGAGAATCTAAAATACAGTAATCAAAGTCTATTATATTTATTTCATTATTTTCTAATAAAAGCACATTATGATTTGCATAATCATGATGACAAAAGCCTAATTTTTTAACTTCCTTTTTCATATAGTCAAAATATCCACTAGTTTTTATATGAGAAAGTGTTCTTTCAACTCTTTTTAACTCCTCATCCATAATAGAAAGATATAACTTATCAAAGTCTGACATATATGCTTTCTGATATATTCTTTTTTTAAAATCAAGAATTTCTTCTCCCCTTGTCTCAAAGATCTTATACCACTTACCCCATGCTATTCTAGGCTTAAGATCTCTATTTATAACAAACCCTTCACTACTATTATGTAGTTCACTAAGCTTTTTCGCTGCTAAGCTTAAATCCCACTTATTTTTATAATCACATTCTCTACATTTTACCCAAGGAGTTAAATAAGCTAATTTATCATCTAGCCTTACATAATCTTTTCCATCAATAGTATCTAATATTTTAGGAATTGAATTAAAGCCATTTTTCATAAGATGCTTTTGAGCAGAAACTATAAAATAAAAATGAGGATATTGATACTTTATTACCTTCAAACAATACTCCTCATCACTGGTTATAATTTTATATGTGTTTTTCACTTTTATTACTTCTTTGACTTCTATACCATAGTTAAGTAAGATTTTATCCTTTATATAATCATGTTCCATAAACTTACTCCTACTGTCACTTTTTAATTAGTATATGTTCCTTAAATTCTTCTTGTTACATGCACATTTTATATTATTTATTAATATTATTAATTATAATGATTATTTTTCTAAGGAGTGGAATCTTAATGTATAACTTAATAGATGCAAGAGGTGCAACTTGGTATAGAGGGACAGGTATAGGAACATACACATATAACCTATTAACAAACATATTAAAATTAGATAAGGATTCATCTTATGATTTATTATGCTCTGGAGAAAAAATACCTGAGTTTGAAAGTGAAAATACTAAAATAATAATGTCTTCTAGAAAACATCAACGTTTTTTTGAAGATTACTATATACCATCCTATGGAATAAAAGAGGATATAGATTTGCTTCACCTTCCTCAAAATGGACTTGGACTTTCCTCTGAAGGAAACTTTGCAAAATTGGTTACTATTCATGACTTAATTCCTTACATTTTACCTGAAACCGTTGGTAAAGGTTACTTAAAAAAATTTCTTCAAAGTATGCCTGAAATAATTGATAATTCAACAGGAATAATCACTGTATCAGAATACTCTAAAAGTGATATTCTAAGATTTTTTCCACACTTTCCTGCTGAAAATATTTTTGTAACTCCACTGGCAGCTAATGAAAATTATAAACCTTTAGATAAGGAAAAATGCCTATTTGATGTTAATAAGAGATTTGATTTTAATGGACCATTTATTATGTATATAGGTGGCTTTAGCTTAAGAAAGAATGTTAAGGGACTAGTTGATGCCTTTAACAATATTCATAAAAATATTGATGAAAATTATAAACTTTTAATTGTAGGTGGATTAAGAGACGAGGGATTAAAATTAAAGGCCTATACTGAAAGTTTACCTATAAAAGATAAGGTTATTTTCACCGGATTTATAGAGGATGAATATTTACCAACCTTATATAACGCAACTACTCTCTTTGTTTATCCTTCTCTATATGAAGGTTTTGGTTTACCTCCTTTAGAAGCTATGAGTTGTAAGACTGCCGTTTTAACCTCAAATATAACTTCTATTCCTGAAGTTGTTCCCTTTAAAGAAAGCTTAGTTGATCCAAATAACCCTAAGGAATTATCTTCAAAACTAGAAAATCTATTAAATGATTCAAAACTTAGAAATAATTTAGAAGATATATGTTTTGAAAGAAGCAAAGAATTTACTTGGGAAAAAACAGCAAAGAAAACCTTAGAGGTATATAAAAAGGTAGTAGAAAT
>OASU01000582.1_pt1 | contig 9971 bp, 8 predicted proteins | sample 1475801 | NCBI WGS metagenome assembly OASU01 (sample SAMEA2579919, study PRJEB22360) | human gut metagenome | biome: human gut; feature: human-associated habitat; material: faeces | place: Denmark | collected 2008/2010 | reverse complement strand
TATAATATAACAGATGGCAGTCGCGGTAGTCAGGATGAACAAAGAGTTGATCGGGCAACCAGCGCACTAATGGATGCTGTTCGAAACCTGCTTCGGATTGTAGTAGTTTAATGCCGGAAAACACACCGCCATATTGATCCTGCCAACCTCCTCCTGTGGTCAGTAGTTGTTCCAATATTAATGTGTAACTGCATATATCATTCTTATCCCAAGCCAGTCCGCAGAAATCATTGATTGCTCCGAGCACGGTGGAGGCCAGAATGGAACTGGTACCTAACCCCGAGCCAGCAGGAATAGCAGCCAACAGGGTAATTTCGATTCCCGAACCGAAGGCTTCCAGCTGTTTGGCTAAAGAAGGATAGGATTCTGTTGAGAATGCCGGCGCGAAACCTGCCAACGTAAGGGCGGCTTTGGGGATGGAAAATGGAGAACCCACTTTTTTGTAATCTTGCAGTTCCTCGTAATTTCGTATCACTTCCATTGCGCCCATATCAATGGAGCGAAGGGTAATATGATATTCTTTGCAGGGTTTAACGTATACTTGCAGCGGCGGTTGGCCGTTCAGTTCGATGGCAAGATTGACAACGCTTCCTCCTGAATAAAGAGAGTAGGGAGGGGTGTCCGTCCATCCTCCTGCCACATCAATGCGTACAGGGCTGCGGCTCCATACAATCTGATCGGAATAAACGTTGAGTGTGGGATGACTTTTACGTTCGTTCATCACTCCTAATAAACCGTCACGAAGCAGTTGGAAGGCTGCCTGTTCTTCTTTTGCGCAATCTTTGTCTTCACGTAGTTTCATGATGCGTGCACGAAGCATCCGGTTGTGTATCCGTAGCATGGGTGCGGCATCTTCTTGCAGGACATCGGGAGTATCCAGGTTGAAACGTACAAATTCGTTTGCGGCATCCAGTAAGTTAAGTTGATAGAATACGCTTTTTACATAATCAGCCGCCAGTCCTTTCCAGTTCTCTTTACGGAAAGCGTTGCGCTGTTCATAAAGACGCTTGAGGTTGGCGCCTGCCGAGATTTCGTCGGCAGAAACTTTCTCTGCTTTCAGCCAACGTTTTTTCCCTTCTTCCAGTTGGGGCTCCGATGTCATCCAGCGCACTAATATGCCTAAATCTTCAACAGAAGTTACTTTGGGGAAGATAGATGCTGATTGTAAATCATCGGTGCGTCCTTTTATATCCTCCCAGGTAATTCCTCTTTCTTCCATCCAGCGGGTGAAAGGGATATTAAGATAGGTAGTCGTTGATTTGTCTAACGCTCCTTTGAACACATCATCCAATCCATACGGACGTGCAACAAAGTCATTGTCGCCGATAGGGATAATGTCGATGCAGACTCCATCCGGCAGGTTGATGTTCCATTGGTTTTCGGGAACTCCTGTTATTATTTGGCGGGAACCCAGTTTCCAGCCTTTTCCCACATGACTATTCTCAATCCATAAGTTGGCATTGTCTGCAGAAAGGGAAACTTGTGTAATAGAGTTCTGGATAAAGATAGCCGGATTCGGTTTTACTTTCCGGTGCATGATCCTTCTTTGATCGCGTACCTTGTCTTGTATGGCTAAAGTAGAAGAAATCAGTTCATGGCTTGTGCCATAATGATAGAATTCTCCACCGGGCAAAGGCAATATGGCTACGGATAATTGACTGATTTCTTCATCTTCCGTTTTGGGATGCTCTCCCAAAGCCAAGCCGTAGTCCGAGTATAAGTCATAATAATTAATATCATTGGTTCCTTCTTTTAATGACCGTTTCATCAATACTTCGATGGCGCGGTCACTCAAAATCCAGATACCGATGTCCATCAGGAAAAGATGAGTTTTCGATAATCCTTCTAACTCTTCAAGAGAAGGTTTCTGTAACATGAAGTCGAGAACCTCCGGCTTTTTCCGGTCGGAAACAAATACGCCATGATGGGTTGCCAAGGAAGGATTTACCCATAAGCCGTAGCACACTACGTCTGCATTCGGAATATCCTGGAGTGGCTTTTCCGAACGGATATATACATCTCCGCTTGCGATCAGCGTATTCAGACCGGCCGGGGCCTGATTCATAATCCTTTCATAGAGCGGGAGCTGCAATGATAATAGATTCTGTCCGAGTTTTTGTCCTCTTTCCCAACTGAAGATCGGGATCGGAGTCAATATTTTGCCGGAAGGTCCGTAGCTGGGCAGGCGACGGCTTTGTCCGCCTGCATGGAGCAATATTCTTTTTTCATCTCCTATCCAATTGCCGAAAGATTCTTGTGGCGCGAATGCCTGATGGCAGGCCTGCAATAACCATGTCGTTCCGCCGCCGGAGCCTAGTTTGCTCCCAATGGGGTCTGATGTACAAAACCAATCGGTATGGTTGACTTCTTCCAGTTCGTGGAAGCAATGGATCAAATTGGGTGGTAAGGATAATAACTTTTGCATAGTAGAATCTGCGTTGGCTTAGATGGAATCTAAGTGAATTAAACTCCTGTAAAAATACGATTTATATTCCTTCTTTTCAATGTTTTTCTCCTGTTTTGAAGAATAAATTATCTTTTCAGCTTTTAGGTGTTCTTTTCAAACAGCGTATCCCAATGGTCGCTTAGTGCTTGCATGGATGGCAGTAGCAAATCGGCTCCGGCATCCAGCAATACTTGTCCGTCCAAAGGACCTGTATTTACGGCTATTGTAAAGATACCCGCATTGTGTCCGGCTTCCACTCCTAACGGGGCATTTTCTACTACGATGGCTTCATCAGCTTTAAGTCCGCCTTTTTTCAATGCCATCAGATACGGTTCGGGATTGGGCTTACCATATTTTACATCGAACGCTGTAACCATCAATTCTTTACGAAACATTCCCGGATAGTTGTGTTCCAACCGTTCGAGCAGGGATAGTTGACCGGAACCAGTGACCACCATCGGAATCAGTCCGTCCTTTTTCACTTTTTGTAGCAATTCCCATGCACCAGGCATACGTTTTGCTTCGGGATACGAATTGAACAAAACACTTTTCTCCTGATAGATACTTTCTATTTCTTCCTGGGTAGATTCTCTGCCCAGTTCACGTTGGAAAACAATATTAATAGTGGAGGCTCCTGTCCGTCCTTCGTGCATATATGCTTCTTCGCGACTAAGAGTGAGTCCGTGAGATTTCATTACTGTATGCCAGGCTTCCGAATGATAGGGCATAGAGTCAAAAAGTACGCCGTCCATGTCAAACAGGACGGCTTTCAGTTTCTTTTTCATACTTTGGTACGTTGCAGAATCTTTTTAAGATGATATTTTATTTTTCTATAAGCATTTTCTTCAGATCAGACAGAGGAATAATCACATCGTATTGCTGACCGGATTCCTTGCCGATATATCTGTAAGCTATGCTTTTATTGTTATCTACACAGGTTTTGATGAATATCTGGGTGGCGGGATCGGTCTGACTTGCCAGTGTTGATACAATACCCTCTTTCACTTCTGCTGCGTTTTCTTCAATCTGGCTGATGGGACACAATTCTTCGTCCACACTGCATATATAAACAACCGATTCGCCTATGACCTCGATCTTTTCGACAATGACTTCTTCGCTGGCTTGCATCGGGAATTGCAGGTTCGCCATTTTCAGTTGCGCTTCAAGCTTTGTTTGTCCGCTTTGTGCCGGATCAGCATTTGTATTAATCACTTCTTTCAGTTCTTCGGCGGTAAGTTCGCAAACCGCTTGTTCGCCCGACTTATTCCCTACAAATATCATGTGTAATCCGGAATTGCATTTTGCCATCAACTTGAGCATCTCTTTTACATCTGCTGCCGGATTTTGAAACATCATTGTGATAGATGATTTCATGCTTTCCGGATTGTCTTTCAATATCTTTATATTGGTAATCTCTTCGTTCATGTTCAGCGTGTACACTACGTTATTCCCGTCGTAGATGATGCTGGTGATCGTACCGACTGCTCCCATGTCTATCGGACACTGTTTGTTGGCTACTCCGATCACTGTCTTGAGTTTGGCTTCCTGGCAACCGGTCATTACGAGCATTAGCAATGATATGCTACATAATAATATGAATCCACTGGATTTCTTTAATAAATTTCCTGTCATTTTATTTGTTCTTTTTAGTTTGATTCGCTTAATCTACAGTTGTATATGAGGCAAAGATAACGATAAAAAACGAGAGATAAGTTAGAACGGGAAGATAGTTTAGTGATTACTTGCCATGTGGTATCTACTGCCAACTCTTGTCGTGTAGACTGTTCGGCACTACTGAATTGCGGCGTATTACTTGTATAATTATTTGTTGTTTAGAAGAATATGTGTATTTTTGTAACGTTATAAACTCGACGATAGCATGAAAAAGAGAGTATTATTGTTGCTACCATTGTTTTTAGGCGCCTGCTCTGATAGTGGGGAAAGTCCTGTTATCAAGATAGAAAAGCTTTATGCAAAGGTTGAATCGGAGGATGAAAGTTCCGGTTCCGGTGAAAAAGACTATGCGAATCAGAGGGACGAATTGCCGGCCTTGAAGGTGGGGGACGAAGTGAAAGCTCTTCTGCTTTTGGATGGAAATGGAGCTGAACTGAAAACCTTTAGACTTCAGAATGATGATGAAGTGGATACTAAACTCATCTTTGAGAAAACAGAAGTATCTACAGAGGGAAATCTGACAGATGTGGAAAAGGGACAGCTTCGTTTTAAGGATGGTGTGTCAAAAGCTAAAATTATGGTGATTGCGACCATCAAACAAGTAGATAAGAACGGCGATGTAAAATTAGAGTTCTATCTTTCTTCCAAAGCCGAATGTGAAGGAGCACAGGAAGAAATCGGTTTGAAGACGAAAGCGGAGGATGATAAGTGAAAATTGACGAGTGGTAGCAACTAGCAAAGTAAGTCGGTAAATTGTAACTAAATAGGGACATTTAGGAATGTCTCCATTTTGGATTTCAATGAATAATGAACGGTGAACAAATCTATGCATATAGCATAGTTGTTCACCGTTCATTGTTTATAGTTTACCGTTTATAAAAACGTTCTTGATTACAGTTTTGCACGGATTGCTTTAGATTCTTCTTCATACCCCGGTTTGTCCAGCAACGCAAACATATTCTTTTTGTATGCTTCCACACCCGGTTGGTTGAATGGATTCACGCCTAGCAAGTAACCGCTGATACCGCAAGCCTTTTCGAAGAAATAGAGCAGACCACCGATGTTGTATTCGCTCAATTCCGGAAGTACGATACGCATATTAGGTACACCACCGTCTACGTGAGCCAACTGTGTTCCCAATTCGGCCATCTTGTTCACTTCGTCCACACGTTTGCCGGCTAAGAAATTCAAGCCGTCCAGATTTGCTTCATCAGAAGGAACTTCCAGTTTGTGGTTAACCTTCTCTACTGAAATCACCGTTTCAAAGATAGAACGTTCGCCTTCCTGAATCCATTGACCCATAGAGTGGAGGTCTGTTGAGAAATCTACCGATGCAGGGAAGATACCTTTATTGTCTTTTCCTTCAGATTCTCCGTAAAGCTGTTTCCACCATTCGCTTACATAGTGCAGTTTTGGGCAGAAGTTAACGAGGATTTCGATCTTCTTACCATTTCTGTACAACTCATTGCGGGTAGCAGCGTAGATAGCAGCAGGGTTTTCAGCAAATGCAACGTCCGAACCACATACTTTTTCCATGTCGGCAGCACCGGCAACCAGTTTGTCGATATCGAATCCGGCCACTGCAATAGGCAGCAAACCAACCGGAGTCAGGACAGAGAAACGTCCGCCTACGTTATCGGGGATGATGAATGTTTTGTATCCTTCTTTGTCGGCTGTAACACGGGCGGCACCTTTCTTGGCATCCGTCACGGCAACGATTACTTTCTTTGCAGTTTCTTTGCCGCGCTGATCTTCACATTGCTTCTTCAGCAAACGGAAAGCAAGAGCTGTTTCAGTAGTAGTTCCTGATTTAGAGATATTGATGACACCGAATTTCTTGTCTTTCAGATATTCAGTCAGTTCGTACAGATAATCTTCGCTGATATTGTGTCCTGCATAGATCATGACAGGAGCTGTTTTCTTTTCCTGCAACCAAGTGAAGCTGTTAGACAAAGCTTCGATGACGGCACGGGCACCCAGATAGCTACCACCGATACCGGCTACGATTACTACTTCACAATTGTCTCTTAATACTTTTGCAGTAGCGTTCAGGTCGGCCAGGTGTTCTTTAGTGATAGAAGAAGGCAAATGCAACCATCCTAAAAAGTCGTTACCTTTGCCTGTACCTTTTTCAAGCATTTCCTGTGCGGCTTTTACTTCAGCTTCGTAAGCAAAAACCTTTTCTTTGGAGATGAATCCAAATGTTTTTTCAATGTTTAAACTAATCATATATTTTAAGTATTAAGTTTTAAGTATTAAGTATTAGTCATCAAGTATGGATTGTCAAGTATGAGTACCTGCGGGTAATACTTAAATGCCTAATACTTAATACTTAATATTTTTTTATCTAAAAGAGTCAGTCAACAGTTTAATCTCGATCATTGGTGAGATACGTTCGTACAGAATGTTGTACACTGCGTCCAGTATCGGCATATTGACATGATGATGCTTATTGATTTCTTTGATACATTTTGTACCATAGTAACCTTCCGCAATCATTTCCATTTCAATTTGCGCACTCTTAACGGAATACCCTTTACCTATCATCGTTCCGAAAGTTCGGTTGCGGCTGAAGTTGGAGTAACCGGTCACCAATAAATCCCCCAGATAAACAGATTCATCCACGTTTCTGTTCAACGGATGCACCGTATTCAAGAAACGGTTCATTTCCTGAATGGCGTTGGAGATCAGTACAGCCTGGAAGTTGTCGCCATATTTCAGACCGCTACAGATACCGGCAGCGATGGCATATACGTTTTTGAGTACCGAACTATATTCGATACCCGCTACGTCATCACTGACAGATGTTTTGATGAAGCTGCTTCCCAAACGACGTGCGAAGATACGTGCTTTGTCTTTGTCAGGGCAGGCGATAGTCAGGTAGGAGAGGCGTTCCAAGGCTACTTCTTCTGCGTGGCAGGGACCTGCAAGGACTGCTATATTTTCTGGTGGTACACCATATTCTTTTGTGAAGTATTCCGATACAATAACGTTGTCATCGGGTACGATTCCTTTGATAGCGGTGATGATAAACTTATCTTTTATCTTGGTTTTCAGTTTTTTCAGATGCGCCTTCAGATAAGGAGAGGGAGTGACGAAGATCAGTGTATCCGATTCTTTCACCACATCGTTGATGTTGGAACTGAATGAGATGCGTTTTGTATCAAATTTCACTCCTGTCAGATAAGCCGGATTGTGCCCTAATCGTTTAAAATCGGCAATGCGGTCGTCTCGCCGCATATACCAATTAATAGAGTCTTCCTGGGCCAGACACATCTTTGCGATGGCTGTAGCCCAACTTCCTCCGCCCATTATCGCTATCTTGCCGGGTAATTTCATTTGTATGGATTTGGATGAAGAACTTATTAAATTTTCTGTATCCACTCAGTTACGTCGTTTACCGACGGATTGGTCAGTTCTAATTTATATTTCTTGTTAATGCCACAGATGTCCTGGTGCAACTTCTGCGGATTGACATCTTTCATGTCAGCTACAGTGTTGTAACCGGCCTTTTGGATCACCGGAACCCAGTCTTCTGCGATTCCCAATTCCATATATTTAGCGGCAGCGTCTTTTTTCACTACTTTTTCCGGGCGCATTTGCGGGAAGAATAATACTTCCTGAATAGTGGTCTGTCCGGTCATTAACATTACCAGGCGGTCGATACCGATACCGATACCCGATGTAGGAGGCATACCATATTGTAAAGCGCGCAAGAAGTCCTGATCGATAATCATCGCTTCATCGTCTCCCTTGTCGGCCAAACGCATCTGCTCTTTGAAACGTTCTTCCTGATCCAACGGGTCATTCAATTCCGAGTAAGCATTAGCCAGCTCTTTACCGTTCACCATTAACTCGAAACGTTCGGTCAGTCCCGGTTTAGAACGATGCATCTTGGTCAGCGGAGACATTTCAACCGGATAATCGGTGATGAAAGTTGGCTGGATATACGTACCTTCGCAGAATTCTCCGAAGATTTCATCAATCAGCTTGCCTTTACCCATTGTCTCGTCGATTTCCTCCATTTTCAGTTCCTTGCAAACTTGGCGGATTTCTTCTTCGCTCTTGCCGTTCAGGTCATATCCTGTCTTTTCTTTGATAGCATCCAGGATAGGCAGGCGGCGGTAAGGAGCTTTGAAACTGATAGTTTTTCCGTCAACAACGCTTTCCGTACAGCCGTTTACAGCAATACAGATACGTTCCAGCAGTTTTTCGGTGAAATTCATCATCCAGTTGTAATCCTTGTACTGAACATAAAGTTCCATACAGGTAAATTCCGGATTATGAGTTTTATCCATGCCCTCGTTACGGAAGTTCTTACCTATTTCATATACACCTTCAAAACCACCTACGATCAGTCGTTTCAGATAAAGCTCCGTTGCGATACGTAGGTAAAGGTCTATATCCAATGAGTTATGGTGAGTGATGAACGGGCGTGCACTGGCTCCACCGGCAATAGATTGCAGGATAGGAGTTTCCACTTCCGTGTAACCAGCCTCATCCAAAACGTTGCGCAATGTTTTCACTACAGTGGCGCGTTTCAGGAATGTTTCTTTGATACCGTCGTTTACTACCAGGTCCACATAGCGTTGGCGATAACGGAGTTCGGGATCTTCAAAAGAGTCGTAAGCTACTCCGTCTTTGTATTTAACGATTGGCAACGGTTTAATAGACTTTGCAAGTACAGTCAGTTTCTTTGCATGGATACTGATTTCACCCATTTGTGTGCGGAACACGAAACCTTCGATACCGATAAAGTCACCTAAGTCGAGCAGGCGTTTAAATACAGCGTTGTACAGTTCCTTGTCTTCTCCCGGACAGATATCATCGCGGGTGATATACACCTGGATGCGACCTTTAGAGTCCTGCAATTCGATGAAAGATGCTTTACCCATCACGCGGCGGCTCATGATACGGCCGGCTACGGAAACCTGGCGTGGCTCTTCGTCGTCTTTAAATTCAGCTTTAATATCTGTAGAGAAAGCATTGGTTACATACTCTGCTGCAGGGTATGGATCAATACCCATTGCACGAAGCTCATTCAGACTGTTACGTCGAATAATTTCCTGTTCACTTAGTTCTAATATATTCATTTCGTTACGTATTAACTCAATTTTGTGGGCAAAAATACGAAACTTTTCTCATATATCCTGTAATCCGTCTCTTTTTTGTATCTTTGCATCACGAAGTTACGAAAAGAGTGTAATTTATTGGAAATGAGCATTGGGTAATCGCTCATAATAGTAATAGGTTACGAATTAGTTAGTTATCTACTGCATTATTCTTCTGTGCGTTGCGTAACCTTCAAAGAACTCTTCGTATGCAAAAGTAACAATAAAACGGGAGATTTAGAAATGAATCTCCTGATTTTTTCTTCTCACACAAGTTTTTCCGTAAAAGCGATTTTATCCGTCAGCACACCATCGCCCAAAAAGATTTTGAACGAACGTGTGCCGACTGCCGCATAAGCGGAGAAAAGGGCTTTGCCTCACGCCTAAACAATAGTTTAGACTGATGAGACAAGGCCCCTTTCTTTTGTGCTTATGCCAAAGAGGTGCTTTTACGGGGTTTTGACGATTTTTCTTTTTTCGTTGTCCTTTTGAGCCGGAAGCGGAAAGCCGTGTATGACCGCACATTCCATAAATGGAACAAGCCGTCACTCACGGCAGACAAACCGGGAAGAATGATTTTATCCATCCGACCAAACACGTTTGGCCAAACAGATAAAAACATACTTCCTTGCCGATGGTTTGCTCGGTTTCACGCTACCGGCTATGTTCTTTTCTGTTGGGGATGTCTTTTTCACGGATTTCTCTTTTGAAGTTTTCCTGTCTAATCTGCCTCCACTTCC
>OASU01000579.1_pt1 | contig 10006 bp, 14 predicted proteins | sample 1475801 | NCBI WGS metagenome assembly OASU01 (sample SAMEA2579919, study PRJEB22360) | human gut metagenome | biome: human gut; feature: human-associated habitat; material: faeces | place: Denmark | collected 2008/2010 | reverse complement strand
TTTAATTTATTATATTTAGTTTTAGTATCACACTTATTCAATAAAGAATTTGTACAATATTTAAATACATCATACATATAATATATCTTCATATTACTTTTCCGACATTTTTTCAATATTCTTTCACCTCTTATAATAAGTTTAAAAAATTATTCAAAAAAAATAAGCCTTATTCTATTTTATCAGATTAAGACTTATTGTTAAATTATATTTTTATACTAATGTTTCTCCATTAGCATTATCCAATTTTCCTGTGAATATTTGAACTGCATCATATATAGCCCAAGCATAGCTTACAAATGCTATAGGTGCAAAAACAAACATACCTAATATACATATTCCTAATTGTATGAATCCTACTTCCTTATATCCTAAATAGAATCTATGTATCCCTAATACTCCTAAAAATACTGCTAGTAGTCCTGCAACTATCTTATTATTATTTGAACTGCTTCCACTACTTTTATTTACACTACTTTTTATTTGATTAGTGAAGTTATTTACTGCCCCCTTTAGTCTTACTCCACAATTTAGGCAAACTTCTGCTTCTCTATTCTTCACTTCTTGTCCACATTCTAGACAGTAGTTATCTCCTTGGCCTCTATTTGTTCCACACTTTACACATATTACTGCTTTTGGATTGTTTAGCTCTTCTCCACATTGTCTACAATACATTCTTCTCTTCCTCCATTTTCTTTTATGTTTAGCTTGTTTATGACTTGTTGTACCCAATTGCATGTATATCCAAGCTTTCTTGATATTTCTCTTATATTTTTTCCATTATAGTTTTTTATGATATATTGCTCTACATATTCTTTAGAATGTAATCTCATAGGAAATGTTACTTGTTGACCCCTGAAATTTTGATATATTTTCAATGTAGCTTCTTCCCCTAGAATTTCTATCATTTCCTTATAAACACCACTATAATTTTCATACTTTTTTTTCATTCATTATCCTCATTTACTCTCCTTTCAAATCTCAATTAAATAATAACTTGATTAAGATTTTTTGTAATGCTGATTATAAAAGTGATTTTCTCTTGTAAAATCACTTACAAAAATCCAAAGTTTCTTTAATTGTTTCCTTCTATACCTACAGCTATAACTGTAATAACTGTACCCAGTATCTTTAATATTTTTACAATATTCACTTATCTCACCTCCTTTCAAATCTGTATAGACATACTAATACTCATCTGGAAATAGCATTGTAGAATATTCTCCACTATCTATTACATATACTTTTATCTCATTATCTATTTGAATATCTTCCAACTCTATTTCATACTTACATGAGTACTGAGGAACTTCTTGACTTTGATTTATTACAATCTTATTACCTTCTTTTCTTATCTTGAAAACTTGTAAGTAGTCCAATTCAAAATTTCCTTTATTTTTTAGATTATCAATCATACTCCACATTATTAGTTGTAGTCTTATATCTACTTCCTCATTTACACCTCTTGTTACATATCTGTTGTTTTTCTTGAACATATCTTTTCTACCTCCTTATTGTTAGTTTTCATTTCTAGCTTTCCAGCTCTTATTACACCTACACATAGAATTCTCTTCATACACTTTTCCTCCAAATTCAAAAAAGCTAACCATGAATATGGTTAGCTCTTATACTTCTATTTCTGAATATAAATATTTATCTACTTCATTCTCAAATATAGCTACTGGATCTAATTCCAATATATCTTCTATTTCTACATCTGCAATTATTTCATCTATAGCATGTTCTTTACTTATTCCTTCAATCCAATATGATATTATTGTGTCTTTATCTAATAACCTATCTATATGCCATTCATCATCCATCATGTTTTCTAATGCCATTCTAGCAAGACCTCTTAAGTTTGAATCTTTCTTATATATTAAATGACATCCATCAATTAATATATAATTACTATCTTTTAAATCATCATAATATTTAATTATATCTTTTATAGGAATTTTCAATTCTGTATTTTCTTTTATTCCTAGGTACATAGAAACTATATTTGATTTATCTCCTATATATTCTCCTTCTAGCTCTTTTGCTATTTTTAATGTATCATCAAAATCTCTATAAAGCTTTTCTTTTAATTCTTCATCTTCTATAATCTTCAATAATTCTTCAACAACTTCTATTTCCTCATTACTAATTTTGCTATACTTTCCTATAACATTATTTATTTCTTTCATAAGAAATCCTTGTATTATATTCGAAAATTGCTTTGCTATCATTTTTATCTTCTCCCTTATCTTGTTATAAAATAAAAAGTCTTAATAACTATTTTTATAGTAATTAAGACTTTTAGATTTGGTTTATTTCTTGCTTTAGCATTTCAATGAACTCCACTGAAAATACTTTCTCTCTTATTGATTCTTTTATTAACTCTATTAGCTCCAACTCTGTTACATCAAGACTTCTTGGAATATATGTTTCATCACCTCTTCTAGTTGCCTTGTAGACACAGAACCTTACTTCATCTCTCTTTAGTTCTTTGATGTAGATTTTTTCTATTGAGTATGTGTACTCTCCTTCCCCAACTTTTCCTTGACTTATTATCTTGCAGTATTTAGTTTCCTTGATTATCTTCTCTTCACTCTTCTTACTCATGTTATTCACCCGCCTTATCTTATTCTAGTAGGAACTTAGAAAGTTCTTCTGTAGTTACTACTACTATTGCAAAATCACTCGAAAGTATATAGAGAATCGAATTATAATTTATCCCTCTACTACACTCAATCATATCAGCATATTCTGGTATTAACCCTTGCAACTTATCTTGTTTCAGTATTTCGATATCTACGATATTTTCTGCTATAACTAAATATCCACCTAAATCAGATTCTACATCTCTATCAGCTCCATAGTTTTCATTCAGTATATCTATTGTTATTTTTATACTTTCAATTACTTCTGATGGTATATTATTCACCTCTAGTAATTGATTTTCTTTATAAACTTTTTTCACACTATACTCTCCCTTCTAAATATAAAAACTCTTACCTGTATATATAAATACAAGTAAGAGCTTTTACTAAATTAAACTTTTATAAAATTCTATTGTTGGCTTATCATTATTTATTAATAGATTTAACTTTTCATATGTTGAATCATAGAAGTTATTATCTTTAGCATATTTAATTACTTCATCATAAGATAATTCAAAAATATTATCTGTTATACTATAGTAGAAATCATCATTCATTACACCAAAGAAATACTTAATCGCATTTTCGTAAGTCATTCTTGGTATATCTTCCAAATCACAATTCTCATCTGTATAACAACCATTTCTATCATTCCATTGTAGAAACTCTGTTATTTTTATACGTTGATTTTCTATATACAATTTCCCATCCCCTTAAATATATTACTATAAATCAATATTATAATATATATTTACATTTTTTATAAGTTACTTTGAAGTTATTGCAACTTCTTGTAATTCATTGTTTTCATTATCAACTATTTCACTTATTTTTTTCCCCATTATTTCTATTAAGCCAACTACTAGGGCATTTCCCATGCAAAAATATCTAAATTTCTCTGTCATTCCAGTATTAGTCCAATCATCATCAAATCCATTAAGTCGTTCACATTCAATAGGTGTAAGTACCCTTAATCTTTTTGTTATTGGATCTTCTATTACATGTGTACTTCTATTTCTACTTGACTCACTAGTTAACATAGTTCTAGCAGGTAAATCTAATGAATCTGGAAATGCAACAGCTCCTTCTCTATACACATACTCATGTCCAGTACTACTTTTCCTAGGTTCTGCTTTAGCCCCTTTCATATAGTTCCACTTTTCTAAATCATTTCCTATATAAAAATGTTCATCTACATTTTCTTCTAATATCTCTCTTAACTTAGTCGCTTGAGTCACCTTAGGCTTTATTTTAAATGATACTACTTCATTATCATTTAAAATTCCAGCTTCATAGAAATCAAATGAAAAATTATCTGATATATCAAGTATGTCTTTATCTAATAAACAATTCGTTTTCTTTATAATTTCCTCAATTTTAAATTCCTTATTAAAAAAACCTTCATTAATTAAATAGTCCTCTATTCCACAATCAGATATTTTTTTTGTTACATTATTATAAAGTTTTGTTGTTTTACTATAAGCAAATATAAACACTCTTCTTCTTCTTTGAGAAAACCCATAATCTGCAGCATTAATTACTCGCCACTCAACATTATATCCTAACTCCTTTAAACAAGTTAACATTATTCCAAAATCTCTTCCTCTTTGCTTAGCTGGTGACTTAAGTAATCTATCAACATTTTCTAATAAAATAAATGGTGGTCTTTTTCTTTTAATTATCTTTTGAATTTCCCACCACAATACACCTTTCTTTCCTTGTATTCCTTTTGCTAAAGTAGAAGCAACTGAGTAATCCTGGCAAGGGAATCCACCAACCAATAATGTATGATTGGGAATAGGATAGTTTTCTTCATCATCATTTACTTTTGCAATATCAATATTTAATGTCGTAGTCTCTGGAAAATGAGATGTATAACATTCATATGCATATTGCCTACTTTTATTAGGTTCCCATTGGTTAGCCCATATAACCTGCCATTCACCAGCCTTACTCAATCCTAAATGGAATCCCCCAACTCCAGCAAATAATTCACATACTGTTTTGTTCATCTACATCTCTCTCTTTCTATTGCTATTTATCTTTTCGAATTATTCCCTTAATAACTTTCTATATACATTGATTAAATAATTATGATTATATTATAATTTAATTACTGGAAAAGATCAACTTTTTTTTACTAGGAGGATTAAATTATGCGTTATAGAATATTTTCATTTAGAAATGCCCAAACAATTTTTGAAAATGATCAACAATTTTCTCACTTATGGGAAGAAGTTAAGGACACGTTAAATTCCATATCTGACCAAGATATTATAGAATCATATAATGATAACAATAGAAAATCTAAGAAAAGTATCTCTGATGATATAAATAGGCTTATTGATCAAAGATTAGTTCAATTGAACTGGAATCGCCAAAGTGCTATTTTTAATGACTCTATATATAGACCTCAAGGTAGAAATCACTGGTGGACATTAGATTTTGCTAAAGAGTCTATAGCCATAGAAGTTGCTTTTAATCATGGTGAAGCAACTGCTTGGAATCTAATTAAACCTGTATTATCAAGCGAGCTAAATCATGTAGAGAAAGCAATTCAGACTCATGCAGGAATAATAATAACTGCTACAGATTCAATGAAAACAGCTGGCAATTTTGATAATTCATGTGGCTCATATGAAAAGTTTTTACAATATTTAGATCCATTTAGAAATATACTAACAGTTCCTATGATTATAATAGGATTAGAGGCTCCAGAAACATTTAGAATAAATCCTGCTAGTAAAACTGTTGAATATATTTAGTTTATAAATTAGACAAGCTATACTTAAATAAGTATAGCTTTAATATTGTAAATTTCAGTAAAAACCTCACTTACTTATGGTACGGTTCTCCGTTACACCTCCAAAGGAGCACGTTTTACTTTAATTGTTCTAAAGCCTTACATTTTTTAAGCTCTTTCATAAGTTCTTTCTCTATTTCTTTATCTAAATATCTCCTTGGAATTATATGAGCTACAAATCCACTTATATATATAAGGATCATATCTTCGTAAACTTTTACATCTTTTATACTTTCTAACGATACTGTTTCTGATATAGAATCCCCTTTTACTACTATTGTCCCATCAATAATTTCTAAAGTCTTACTTCCAAATATTGATGAATTATCTCCTTAACTTATGAGTTTATCAGTTTCTTTAGCTACTAATTTTTTGTATTGCTTAGGATATGTTAAAATCCAAATGACTAAAAAAACTATCGCTACTATAATCCAATATATATTCGGTTGATTAAATATCCCCGTTCCTGTAAAGTAGATTGGTATAGAAAGTACTATGGGTACAGCATATCTAAGTATGTTAAATGTACTTTTCTGTGATTTCGAGTTTTCTAAATGATGTAAATTGAAGCTTATATAGTCATCTTTTGTTATTTTAAAGTCGATTTTCATTTGTGCGTCCCCTTATTATTAAAAACTTTATTTACATTATATTACAAATTTCAAGCACTTACAATTAAGCATAGTAACATGAAAAAAGGAAGGGTCTTCATCTTCTTCAGACGACCCTTCCTTTACTTTTAGGCTTTGAATGTCTTATATTTAAATCCTACATATAAAAATTTAACTTATCTATTTAAATTTAATCTCTAATTGCGTTTAGTTTATGAAGCAAATACTCTTTTTTATTCAATGGATCATACGTTGTTTTTTTGCGTGCTTTTGAAAATTCAGCTGAAGCTTCCTTATACCCATAAAATTTTGTCACAAACATTCCTCTACCTTCTGTATATGAAGCTATTTTCATTTTATATTCTTTTGAATTTTCTACTGGAATTAATCCCTTTATTGAGAATTCATCCCCTATAACAATAGGATTATCAAAGGTTGCCCTCATAGTTTCTAAATCCCATACCGCTTTGCTTAAAGCATTTTGAGGAATCTTTAACTCAAACTCATGTAATGGCTCTAATAAAACAGTTTGTGCTTTATATAATGCTTCCATGAATACCATAGGTGTCACATTTCTAAAATCTGCTGGAGTGCTGGCTGGACTAAAAAATTCACCACAGCTAAGAGTGACTTTTACATCTGTAACCTCCCATCCAAATAATCCTTGTTTACTTGTCTTAATAACTGCTTCTTCAATTGCATTTTGAAAAGATTTTGGCAATGACCCTACTGAAACATTAGAAATATACCTAAGACCTTCGCCTCTCCCTGCTGGTTCTATTTCTAAGCCTACTGTCGCCCAAAATGGATTTAAGTCTTCCTGCATATGCATTATTGACGCTCCAAAACCTTTAGGTGTTTCCTTATAGATAGTCTCAATATTCGAAAACTCTACTTTTATTCCATATAAATCATCTAACATGGAACTTAGTATTTCCATTTGAACTTCACCGAATAAGTTGACATAAATTTCTTTATCTATGTCATTCATCTCTAATTCTAGTAGTGGATCTTCCTCTGCAAGTAATGTTAATGCTTTAAATAGCTCTGGATTTTTTTCTTTATCAATTGCAGAAATTGTTGTTTTTAATGCTGGTTTAGCTATAGATATATTTTTAATTTTATCATTTGAAATTCCAATAACATCTCCCACTTGGAAACTTGTAAGTCCATATAAAATACCTATATCCCCTGCTTCTATCCTCTGTGCTTCAACAACTCCCCCATTTTCTAACCTATTAATTTTCTTTACTTTTTCTGCTATCTCCTTATTAGGTACTTGAATTTTATCTCTTACAGATATTTTTCCTCCAAATAATCTTACATAAACCTTCTTTTCATTTTTACTTGTTCTTTCGATTTTAAATACTACTCCAGATAAATCACTTTCACAATCATCACCTGCAAATGGAAAATAACTACAAATTCCATCTAATAAGTCTTCAACTCCAAGTCCAATTGCTGCCGCACCACAAAATACTGGATATAGACTTCCTTCACTTGCATATAATGAAAGCTTTTCTTGTATTTCTTCTTTATCAGGTTCTATTCCACCAATATATCTTTCTAAAAATGCTTCGTCTAAGTCTGATAAAACATCAATAGCATCATCATTTATCATGCATGTATCAAATAGTTTTTTTATATAAACAGCTTTGCTTCCTACATCATATACTTCTTGTAATCTAACTACTTTATTGGACATATTCTTCTTTATATCTTCAAATACTTTATTGAAATTTGCCCCAATTCTATCTAGCTTATTTACAAAAATTATTGTTGGAATGTTTAACTCCTTTAATGTCTCAAATAATATTCTTGTTTGTGACTGAATACCCTCTACTCCTGATATAACTAGTATCGCTCCATCTAAAACACTTAATGAACGTTCAACTTCCGAAATAAAATCCACATGTCCTGGAGTATCAACAATATTAACCTTGACATTATTCCAATTAAAAGATATGGTTGATGATTTAATGGTAATCCCTCTCTTACGCTCAAGCTCCATAGAATCCGTCTGTGTATTGCCTAAATCAACTCTTCCAACTGATTTTATAGCTCCACTATAATATAATAAGTTTTCTGTTATAGTTGTTTTTCCTGCATCCACGTGTGCTACGATTCCTATATTAATTATTTTCTTCATAATCAATACCTCCAACTCTATCAACCACCTTTTTATCCATTATCATAGCAACAATATATAACACTAATACCGGTGTTACTAATAACGAAGTACATGCTATACCCATACTCACTGAAATATTTGTAGCTATGATTCCTATAATTGGTCCACCTAAAATTTGACCTAAGGAATTTATTTGTCCATTTATAGAAAGTACAGTAGATCTGGCCTTGTCATCTATATGTCCATTAAGCCATGCACTAAATATAGGTTCATTTATAGTTCTAAAGGTACTTGTCGCTAAATAAGCTATTAGCATTAAGTTAAATCTTTTTGTAATAGCAAATATGAACATAAATGATATATAAAATATATTTATACATAATAACAGCTTTCCATTTTTATTCTTATCATCATCCTTAAGCTTCTTTTCCATAAAATGCATTACTATAGCACTCAATATCATTCCTGCAATTCCAAAAATTCCGAACCAAGTCACTGGTTTAAGGTTTCCAAGTTTAGGAAGCATAGTATCTTGTAAAAAATGCATATTAGAAAGTCTATCATAACCTTCACTGGATAATCCATAAAATAAAGTTACTGAAAGCAAAATTATAATTATAGGTTTATTTTTTATAAATTTAAGACCAGATTTAAAGGTATATCCCATCTTTTTAAAAGTATTTAAATCCTCTGGAGCAGATGATTTAAAATTATTTTCTGGCATATATAACCATAAAAATAATGCAAGAATTATAAATAAGACTCCACTAACTATAATAGGTAGTCTTACAGATAAATTAGCTATTACAGTGCTTAGTACTATTCCAATAACCGATCCTATCTGTCCTGCTTGTGCTCCCTTTATATAAATTTTATCCAAATCTTTATCTTTCTCTTCTTCCGCAATCCAAGCTTCAACAGATCCACTAATAAAAGTAGAACCTAATCCCCATACAATCTGTGCTACAAGTACGAAAACGAAACTAGAAATAGAACCTTCTAAAATAAATCCCACTCCTGTTAAAACTACACCAATAACAATAGATAGTTTACGACTGTACACATCTGCAACTATTCCTGTAGGAATTTCAAATATAAAGCATGCTACTTCTAAAGTAGTTCCAACAAGTATAAGCTGAAGTGGATTTAAATGCACCGTTTCAATGTGATACACTATCATAACTGTAGCTACTAGTGAAAAACACATTGCTGTAATAGCTGAAAATAATAAATAAGTTTTATATGCTGAAAGTTTATTAACCATTAATAATCACCATCCTAGTATTTTTAAAAAAATTTATTTGTTTTTCATAATCTTCATATTTAAATATATAAATCATCAAAATAATCTCCTTAAATAAAAAAAGCTGTAAGTGAACATAATTCACTTACAGCCTCATAATTATATAACCTAAATATAAACATGAAATATACAACTTTAATTTATATAACTTATGATTAAGCTATGCAAATTAAAGTCTTATATCATATCTATAAATATAGTAAAAATAGGCATAAAAATACCGTGTTTAGAACACAGTTTTCCTATTCTTCAAATAAAGATGTAATATGCTCATTATAATACTGATTATTTTTAGAGTACACAAATAGACATGGTAATATCAATATTATTAATAATTGTTTCTACCACAAATAAACCTTGAGTTATCCAAGATTTTTTTCATATACTTTTTAAAATAATCCTTATTCAGTTAGTTTAGTTAAAAACTACCTCTTTGCGCATATTTACATCTCCTTTACATTTATATTTTTCATGTTTATATTTTAGTATAATTACATTATATATAAACTTTTA
>OASU01000576.1_pt1 | contig 10056 bp, 8 predicted proteins | sample 1475801 | NCBI WGS metagenome assembly OASU01 (sample SAMEA2579919, study PRJEB22360) | human gut metagenome | biome: human gut; feature: human-associated habitat; material: faeces | place: Denmark | collected 2008/2010 | reverse complement strand
AATTGTCTTGATATCCCCAACCATCTATATAAGCAACCATACATATATGAACTACTTTCATTTTATTTATTATTGATTATTAGTGAACCGCAGATAACAGTATCAGACTACAATGCATTTGCATTCACTTACCTATCTACTTCCATTTTTATATTTACAGACGTCCGTCTACAATTTCACGAGGCAACACCCCCTTAACATCATAAACAACACCACCATCTTTAACAAACCCCTTTATATCCAACTTAAGGAACTGCTTGTGTGCAACACCAAGTATAACAGCATCAAACTTCTCTGTAGGTAACTCGCTAACAATATCAATACCATACTCATTCTTTACAGCTGTAGCATGTGCCCATGGATCATAAATAGTTATATTATTTGAATACTCTTCAAAAGTGTTATAGATGTCCACAATCTTAGTGTTGCGGATGTCAGGACAATTCTCTTTAAAGGTAATACCGAGGATCAGAATTTTAGCATCCTTAACCATTACTCCCTTCTTGTTCATGTACTTAATGGTCTGGTTAGCTACATATGCCCCCATTCCATCATTCAAACGACGAGAAGCTGACATTATGCGAGGAAGTACACCATACACTTGTGCCTTCTGGATAAGATAGTAGGGGTCAACAGAGATACAATGCCCCCCCACAAGACCTGGCTTCAGCTTAATGAAATTCCATTTAGTAGCGGCAGCATCAATAACGTCCTGTGTGTCAATACCCATAGCATTGAAAATCTTTGCCAACTCGTTCATGAAAGCAATATTCACATCACGCTGACTATTCTCGATGATTTTTGACGCCTCTGCTATTTTAATAGAAGGAGCTTTGTGAGTACCATTTACGAGAACAGAATTATAAACGCCATCCACTATGTTAGCAATCTCTGGAGTAGAACCAGAAGTAACTTTTTTAATTTTCTCTACTGTATGCTCTTTATCACCGGGATTAATACGTTCAGGAGAATAACCTGCAAAGAAATCAACATTAAACTTTAGCCCACTGACCTGTTCTACAACTGGCAAACATTCTTCTTCTGTTACCCCCGGATAAACAGTTGACTCATAGACAACAATATCCCCCTTAGAAATAACCCTACCAATTGTTTCAGATGCCCTCCAAAGAGGCTTTAAATCCGGATGATTGTCAGCATCAACAGGAGTAGGAACAGCCACTACATAGAAATTACATTCACGGATGTCCTCAATGTTGGCAGTACACTTAAAACTATGATTATTGATTGCGTCTTGAAGGAGTTCATCTGATACCTCAAAAGTTGCATCATGACCAGCCATAAGAGCCTCACAACGCTTTACGTTCATATCGAAACCAACAGTCTTGTATTTGGTAGAAAACAAACGGGCAAGTGGAAGACCTACATAGCCCAAGCCGATGACGGCAATTTTTATTTCGCTCATTGCTTTAATAAATTAAACAGTTTTTTATATATATAGAATGCGTGCAGTATAAAAAGGACTTTATTTTTTTCGGTATTGTAAGCAATAAAGTATACGATAAGCTCTAAAAACATTACCTAACATAATATAAGATAAACAAGCTAAGCACTTATCTTTCAAATTCTTAGAATAAAAAAAGTATCTTATCAATTTCCAATTACAATTTACATAGCATTTAAGTTTGTATTCTACATCTCTATCATCGCACATCTTTTGAATAAAAAACATTCCATATGCGGTAGTTGTAATACAACGCGTCCATTTGTATTTATATCTACCTAGAGAATCTCCATAATCCAACAGTTTGCGCACAACAAAAATCAAGTCTGTAATTCTCTTGGGTCTAACCACATGAGTAATGGAGCCATCGCGCATAAGATGATGATAAACTGGGTTACAATAATATCCAACTCTTTCACAATGAAATAATGCAATAGGAGTGAACAAAGAATCCTCATGTGTGATGCCTTCCGTGAAATAGAGATTATTGTCTGTAATTACTGAACGTTTATAGATAAAATATGGTGCGCATGGTTCATATTGAGACCCAATCACATCTTTACCCGTTGTACCTTTTATCATATCATTAATCGTTTCCTGCCTTCCGTTATCTTCATAATTACAAAAATGCGACTTAAAACAAAATACATCAGTCTTACCGTCAAGAAGATCCAAAATCTCAGATATACAATTAGTCTCGGCCCAATCATCAGAATCGAAAACCCAAAAATAAAGCCCCTTGGCTGCTCGGATACCACGATTACGAGCTGCAGAAAGACCTGCATTTTTTTGATGAATAATCCTGATTCTTGAGTCTGAAAAACTTTGTTCAACAATCTCAATACTTCTGTCCTTGGTTCCGTCGTTTATGATAATTAGTTCATAATCATTTCTATTTGGAATCAGCAAAGAAGATACGCATTTCTTAACATATTTCTCAACCTGGTAAACAGGTATAATTATTGACAGTTTCATCTTACTAATCTTAGTTTATCACTTTCCACATTCAAACAAATTCATAGACACTGACCTATATTTGTCCTTTGTAATATTTGTGCCCATGACATTTTGCTATTATATTAATAATCGTATCTTTTAGGTAAAGAGGTAATGGCATTCGGCATATTTTAAAAATCAGTTGATCCGTTGTTCCTAAGCCTTGAATATCCAAAACCATATGTGTTATTTCCTTCAATAAACAATAGCGTATAGTTCGAGACAAATAATATTTTCGATAAAACGCATAACGTACAATCGTTGCTTTGTATTTAAAGAATTCATTTTTTGCCCATATAGCATATTCATTATATGGATGTAACCTTACCACCTCACAACGTAAATTATAAAGAATATCGTTGCAAATAGCCAATTCTTCATACGGTCTTAATTTAGTCATTAATGACCCTACTGTTTCCACATAATGATAATAAGCCACATTACGCCATGTAATGGAATTGGCATGACACAAAACTTGAAGAGTAAAAACTGCATCTTCACGAAGAGATATATTTTCAGGATAGCAAATATTATTTTCTTTGATAATACTCGACCTAAACATTTTATTCCAGCACCATCCCAATAAATCTTTTTTTTCCAAATAGTATAAGTTTTCGACAAACACATGCGTAGGATTATGTTCAAACAGTACGGGGTTCGATCCTTGCAGTGAGTCTTTCATAAGCCCTTGAAAAACTATATCCGCCATACTTCCATTAAAAAAAGCTGAAATAAATTGAGAAGACACCCAATCATCACTGTCAACGAATAAAATCCAATCTCCCAACGCTACTTTAAGTCCTGCGTTTCTCGCTGCACTTACACCATGATTCTTTTGATGAAGAACCTTAAATCTTCTATCTGAATGAGCATATTCATCACATATATTTCCAGAAATATCAGAACTACCATCATCAACAAGAATACATTCAAAATCGCTATAATCCTGATGTTTAATGCTATCCAAACAACGACGAAGCTTAGACTCTACATTATATACAGGTACTATGATTGATACTTTAGGCATTTATTAAAAGCATATTTTTTATTCTAACAATAAGCATTTCTATTTTCCATCTACACCTCAGATATTTCAAATCTGAAAGTTTCATTTTCTGCAACAAATCAGATAGAATACGATATTCGCCCTTTGAAAGATTTGAACGATGCTCCCAAAGAGAATAAACCAAAAAACCATAAATAAGTCCTTTACAAACCCCATACATTCTTTCATTCTTTTCGAAGGAAGCCACAATTTGTATATGTTCAAAAGTGATACGAATTCTTTCATGAGGATTCGTATAAAAAACGCTCATTGCTGAACTTTTTCGAATAAAATAATTATAATGTCCAATATTACATATTGCATAGGTATGAATATTGTGCAAAATAGACGTAAAGAAAAGAAAGTCCTCTGATATTGATATCCCTGGAATAAAACGATGATTGCCTATAACCTTTTTTGCTATAATCTTATCCCAAAGAGCCCTATTGGGCTTATTGACCCATAAAAATGCTATTTTATCCCATTTATCATACAAATGATTATGCACAGATACTTTAACCTCTCTTCCAGCAAATCCAATGCATTTATAAGACTTCTGAATGACATCAACACTATTGAGTTTAGATGGAATTGTTAGAAAATCGCTAGAAATACTATCATCAGAATCAATGAAGGCAACAAACTGACCTTGTACCATCTCCAAAGCAATGTTCCTTGCAATACTTACTCCTTCATTTTTTTTGTGTATTATACGAAATCTTGAATCATTTTGGGCATAAATATCGCATATTTCGGGCGAGTTATCTGTACTTCCATCATCTACAACTATGACCTCAAAATCTTGATTTTCCTGATTAAGAATGCTATCAAAACAATCTCGTAGAAATTTTCCCGCATTATACACAGGTATAATAACAGAAATGAATGGATCTTTTTTATCCATATGTCTCATTATTTAAAGCAATCAGCCAAATAATCCATTGCGCAAGCTCGCATATCCTCTATTCTCTTGTTTACAGGAGCGAAATCGATAGGCCTTAATATTTCATCATTAGCTTTCAAGTCATCAATCATCTGATATCTGTCAGGCAATCCCATTTGCTCCAAAATGGCTGTAGCTCTATCATCGTCAGGATTATGCATACCAATCCAATTATAAGACCAAAATGGTCTATTAAAAAGAGATGAAAACAGAGTGCCATGGAATGACTGCGTTAATACGAGAGAAGCATTTTGCATTAGTCCTAAGAATGCCAAAGGACCGGTGTATTTGTACCTCTTGATCCCATATTTATCCAGATGATGGATAGCATGTGATTTCAAATCAATGGTATAAACGGGCATACCTGTTTCTTCTGATATTTTATGAATGATACGATTCGTTTCAAACCTATCGTAATAGAAAGCATAATTGAAGATAAACTTTCCACTAATTTCTGGAACGGGCAAAGCTTTACACCATTCTTCTGGTGACAAAAGAAGAGTCGGATCTGCAATGATTTTCACTTCACGACCAGACAATTCCTCTAACCACATTTTCCCATGCGGCTCACGAACTGACAAATGTTCAAATTCACTCAAGAGTTGCTTATAAACATTGAGGTCATCAGCTTTCTTTAAAATGTTTGTGCCACCAAGACTTGGAGAATAAGCCACCTTACGTACATCATGGGTGAAATTCAAATAAAACTCTTTACCAGCATCTGCACAGCACACGTTCCACACTTGGTCTCCACCAGCAATAATCATATCATACTTTGATGCTATCTCTGACAATTCTTTTCCTGTTCGATAGTCACCTTGTGACAAGACCAAATGCTTATTTGAAAAATCCTCATATTCTCGGAAAGACTCCTTGAATGTTCTTAAATGAAACAATGTATTGAAATTTCGTTTAATGGAAGCTCGATTGATACGATGGTCAAAAAAGCCATACATATTCCGAGAAACATTATTTGCATAGTTAATGAGTTCACATTCATGATGGAACTTGTTTGCAATTACGTATTGCAACGCAAATGCCTGAAGCATTGACCCACAATTATGGGAAGCTTGAAAAGTTAATATTCCTATTTTCATTTGTAATATATTTCCTGTTTGTAAATAAAGCAGAATAAGTCAAATAAATCATAACCCAAGGTGCGATGCCAATAAAACTTTCAGAACTAAGACCTATAATAATGATATCAAGAATGAGCACATAACGATTCATTTTACTAATACATGAAAATGATTTATACATATCACTGTATTGAAACAATATCAATGGCAAAGCTATTACCAGCCCTCGACTTAACATCAATGATACAGGAGTGCTTTCCACATATAAAAAATCATTTACTTTAAAAAGACTTTCAAAATTTCCCACACCAAACAACCATTCTTTAACATCCATATTAAATACATAGTTGTAAAGATAAAATCTGGTCATAGCACTTCCATCGTTAAAATTGCGTGTATCTTGACTAAAAAGCTTTCCTCCTAAATCGCTAGTGGAAATATATCCAAATAAATAAACTGCAGCTATACAAATGCCCAATATGAAAACAATGTTTTGATGTTTCAAAAAAGTAAAGACTTTCTTAGTGTTTAAGACAACCATCAATAATAAACATATCAATGTAGAAATTATAAATAACACGACAAATCCAATGACTATAGACAGAATTTTATATAGACTACGAATAGGACTAACAAGCAACAATAACATAATTACACTAACTATTGAGGCATTATGAAGTGGATGCCCCCATATACCAGATGAACGAAATCTACCATACTCCTCAAAACGGTAAAATAAATTATTCTGCATAATATACTCATAAATACACAAAACAGCTTCAAAAGCCAATACTAAAAAAACAAGTACAGAAACTATTTTATATCTAGGGAGAACCTTATTGCAAACATATAACACAATAATGTCAAGCTTGAACTTCCTGAATCTCTTTGCCAGACAACTGTCATCAACAAAAAAGAAACTGCCGTGAGTATTACCCATTTTCTATCAAAAGAGTAAGAATATTGCTTTCCATAAACAATAAAGAATAGGGCAATTGGCAATATATTTAAATAGTGATTATAATACACAGGAGGAACTTCACTGCTAAATAAATAGCAGTTTCCATATATCATTACAATCAAACATAAATAAATTAATACTGTTTTCATAAAATATGTAGAGCACTAATAATTATCTTACTCCAATTACTCAACATTGGGAAATGCCATCTTAAACAATGCCCAATAATATATATACTAATTGTTTATACATGGATATGGTGACCCAACACATTCGCATTGTTCATCTTTGATGATAGTTCTTTATTCATAAATGAATCTTATGAGCAAGTGAAATAAGTTTGGAAATAATAAGTGCCCTTTCTGATTTTTCTAAACCTAATAAATAAATTACGATTGACGTAGAGAACAAACATAAAATCCCAGTAACAACTAAGGATTTCACATTATGTTCCATATGTATATATAGGAAATATGGTAATATTGGCGATATAATAGCAACTAATATTACCGGAGCTAGAACCTTCCTAACATATAATCCCAATGAAAGCTGCGTTCGTCGTTTCGCAAATAAAAGTTTAAAAAATAGGGCACAAGCTGTCATTGTCAATTGACAAATAAACACAAGACTCGGATTCAAATCTACTTTAAGAGCTAAATAGCTAACCGGTAAAACCATAAGCATGAGCAAACCATTTGTCATTTGATATGATCGTATCTTCCCTGAAGCATTCACTGCATTATTTAACGGATTTGACAAACTGTCAATCATAGAAACAATCAATATGATTTTCAAAAAATTCGCAGCATAAGCAGGCGGCGTCTTTAGCCACAATACTAAAGTTTGGTCTGTCATAACCAAAAAAGGTAATGATAGCAGAAAAACCATAAAAAAAGAAAACTTTGCACCTTTACAGATCAACGAATGCATATATGCCAAATCATTAGAAGCATAACTCTTTGTAATTTGTGGATTAATAGCAGTTTGGAGATTGTTGGCAAACTGTTGAACGGCTCCCTGTACTTGTATTGCTATTCCACGAGCTGCATTTACAGCAGGACCAAAAAACACGTTCAACAGCATATTCAATCCTTGAGTAACACCCATCAATGCTAAATTACCTATTAAACTCCAACTAGCAAACATTCCCATTTCTTTTATTTTGTTAGTATTCCAAACCCAATGAAAATGTGTCTCTTCAAAATGTCTATTACTATATGACGAATATACAAAACGAATAATCAGACTGACTACCAAAAGAAGAATTGCATAAATTTTTAATTTGTCAAAAGGAGATATGTAAAGAAAATATACAATCATCAATTTTAAAGCCGCTTCCAGCAAACTTATATATGCAAAAACTCCCATTTTTTCGTGAGCAATAATAGCTGCATTATATGGAACGCTAATAATATTCACGAACATAACCAAAATGGAACATTGAAACACCCACATAGCAGCATCTCTGCGTTCTATTGGAATCACCATCTTTTCATATAAAAACCATAAGCCTATAGTTTCGGAAAGAATAACAATAATAAAAGCGATTATCAAATGTATTATCAACGATGTAGAAAATGTTATATTCAAAACTTTTTCATCATCACTCGACATATCAAAACTAAAAAAACGTTGTGTTGCTCCAGCCATTGCATTATTCAAAAATGCGAACATAGCTACCACACCACCAACGACATTATAAATACCATAATCTTCTATTCCTAAACTCTGTAATATTATTCTACTCGTAAAAAGACTTATTGCCAATAAGAAGATCATACGGAAGTAAAGCAATATTGTATTCTTTGCTATTCGCTTATTATCAAAAGCTTGAGACATATAATAATAGTTCAATAGTAAGAATCAATAGTGGTCAATGCCCAATTTAGAACATCCCCTTCTGTAAGATATCTTACGAAAAATTGTTATTAAATTCACTTTTTTACTATTGACATACTGCAAGAACTACATTTTATGTTTCCATAGTCTCGAGTTCCTAGCGTCGTGTGCCCTACTTATCATCAAAATCCCATCTTGTTATAATTGCTCTCAAAATGAAAGAACTGGCTCCACATACCCAACCGGCATATCTGCACAAGCACACCCCAGCATATTCAACCGGACAGCAATCTTACTTCTACCATCTACCATAACCAGTTCTCCTACAAGCCCTGTCAAGGGACCTTTAATGACACGCACTTTTTCACCACGTGCCAAAGGAGCACTATTCATACAGATTGCCTCTTCGGAATAGTCAAGCATAAAACGGAAACGAGCCATTTGTTCATCAGGAATGATAGTCGGACTGCTCTCACCACGCATTACCATATACCGACTAACTGTAGAAAAGGAAAGAACCTCTTTACGTTCTTTGGGATCAGCGTGTACAAAAACCATCATCGGAAGCAATACGGATTCAACCACTTTACGGCGGTCACTCCATTGATGTACTTCTTGCTGGACTGGTACAAAATTTTCAATCCCTATTTTATCTAAACGCTCGGCTACTTTCTTTTCATGATGCATACGGACCAGAGCGACATACCAGCGTTTAGAGTGTGCTACGCCTTCCCCTGTCCCAATACTAGGCCCAGCACTTAAAGTTTCTTTCGTTAGAATCATACTTTTTTACCCCTTATTTTTCCGTTACTTCTTAGGTAACGGATAAGGTACTCATTCACAGAAAAACAGATGAAAGCAGAAAAACATGGACAGGAACTGCCTACAAAGATGTTTTTCTAACCTACGTGAAGGGAAAACATCTTTGGAAACAGAGTACAGGAATTTCAGGCATGATCAAACAGAATCATCATGTCCTGATATATTTTTGTTGCATATTTCAACAATTCAGAAAAAAAAGAAGATTTTACTTGTTTACTATTTGTATTTTTGCATATCTTTGCACCGAATAATTATCCGTTACCTAAGAAGTAACGGAAACATTTCGCCCTTGATTTCTAACACTTTATCGTTAACTATCAACCTAAACGATAGTTTCTAATGTAAGATAAATTCCCTTTATTTACCTCTGTACGTTCTTTGAGTTCAAAACCTTTTAAATAGATTTGTGTCGTTTTTATAGATTTATGCCCCAATGATTCACAGATCATTTCAATTGGCACTCCACGATACTTCGCTGTCGTTGCCCAAGAATGGCGCAGTGTATAAGAAGAAACCGGAGATTTTAACCGTAAAACTCTCGCCAAATCCTTCAAACTATTATTAAAATTCCGAAGAGCAGACTGATATTCACGGTATGCTCTTTCATCTTTGCGTTTCTTGTTATTACAAAGTATATCAAATAGATAGTCCGGACAATCGGGAATGGGTTCCTGATTACTCCAGAGTTGATTTATCATTCCCCTGGCAGTATCCAATACTTCGACGCTCATGGGAGTTTTCGTCTTGATTCGATTATAGCGCAACACGCTCTGATCTAAAGCTGATTTTTCCAAATGTGCCAAATCAGCAAATGACATTCCACAAAACTGAAACATCAGGGCGGCAATAATTTGTGTACGACGTAAACGTTCCGATTTGGGATCCTCATACAGAAGCTTATACAATTCC
>OASU01000569.1_pt1 | contig 10153 bp, 4 predicted proteins | sample 1475801 | NCBI WGS metagenome assembly OASU01 (sample SAMEA2579919, study PRJEB22360) | human gut metagenome | biome: human gut; feature: human-associated habitat; material: faeces | place: Denmark | collected 2008/2010 | reverse complement strand
ATTGTTCCAATATTTACGTGGGGTTTATTTCTCTCGAATTTTTCCTTTGCCATTGCAAATTCCTCCTTAAAATATATCAATAAATTTAAAGACTTTTTTCAGTCATTATTATAACCTATAAATATCACAATATCTATATTTATATTGTAGTTTACTTATAAATACTTATATTAATAAGTGTTTGGTGTTACCTTTATGTAACACCAAACAAACTATTTACTTCTATTTCCAGCGATTTGTTCTTGTATGCTCTTTGGAACTTCTTCGTAGTGATCGAATACCATTGCGTAAACACCTCTACCTTGAGTTCTTGATCTTAATGATGTTGCATAACCAAACATTTCAGCTAATGGAATAAATGCTCTAATTACTTGAGCTCCATTTACTGAATCCATACCTTCTAGTCTACCTCTTCTTGAGTTAACGTCACCTATAACGTCTCCCATGTATTCTTCAGGTACAGTTATTTCAACCTTCATCATTGGTTCTAATAATACTGGATCTGCTTTAGCCATAGCATTCTTAAATGCCATAGAACCAGCAATCTTAAACGCCATTTCTGAAGAATCGACTTCATGGTAAGATCCGTGTACTAACTTAACCTTAAAGTTAATAACATTGTATCCAGCTATGTTACCAGTTAAAGCTGCTTCTTGAATACCTGCATCGATTGCTGGAATGTATTCCTTTGGAATAGCTCCACCAACAACAGCATTTTCAAATGAATATTCTCCTTCAGTTGGTTCCATTTCAATTACAGCGTGACCGTATTGTCCTTTACCACCTGATTGCTTAGCATACTTAGCTTCAGCCTTAACAGCCTTCTTAATTGTTTCTTTATATGAAACTTGAGGTGCACCTACATTACACTCAACTTTGAATTCTCTTTGAAGTCTATCAACAATAATATCTAAGTGAAGTTCACCCATACCTGCGATAATTGTTTGACCAGTTTCTTGATCAGTCCAAGTCTTGAAAGTTGGATCTTCTTCTGCAAGCTTAGCTAATGCTAACCCCATCTTTTCTTGACCAGCTTTAGTCTTTGGTTCAATCGCAATGTTTATAACTGGTTCTGGGAATTCCATTGATTCAAGAATTATTGGATTATTTTCTGCACATAGAGTATCTCCAGTTGTAGTATTCTTTAATCCTATAATTGCTCCTAATTCACCAGCTTCTAGTGATTCAACTTCTTCTCTATGATTAGCATGCATTTTAACAAGTCTACCAATTCTTTCTTTCTTACCCTTAGTTGAGTTAAGAACGTAAGAACCACTTTCTATTATACCAGAGTAAATTCTAGCAAAAGCAAGCTTTCCTACGAATGGGTCAGTAGCAATCTTGAATGCTAATGCTGATAAAGGCGCTTCATCTGAAGCTTCTCTTGTAGCTGCTTCACCTTCTAAATTAGTACCTTCTACAGCAGGAATGTCTAGTGGAGATGGTAAGTATGCAACAACTCCATTAATCATTTCTTGAACACCTTTGTTTTTGTATGAAGAACCACAAATACAAGGATAAATTTCATTAGCTATTGTAGCTTTTCTTAAAGCAGCATGTAATTCATCTGCTGTTATTTCTTCACCCTCAAGGTATTTCATCATTAATTCTTCATCAGTTTCAGCTATTGCTTCTATCATAGCATTTCTGTATTCTTCAGCTTGATCTACTAAATCTGCTGGAATTTCTTCAGTTCTAACATCTTTTCCAAGATCGTCATAGAATAATATAGCCTTATTTGATATAAGATCTACCATTCCTTTAAATTGGTCTTCTGATCCTATTGGAATTTGTATTGGAACAGCGTTAGCCTTTAATCTATCTCTTACTGTTTGAACACATCTGAAGAAATCTGCTCCAGTCGCATCCATCTTATTTACATAAATCATTCTTGGTACGCCGTACTTATCTGCCTGTCTCCAAACAGTTTCAGTTTGAGGTTCAACCCCACTCTTAGCATCTAGAACAGTAACTGCTCCATCAAGTACTCTTAATGATCTTTCAACTTCTACTGTGAAGTCTACGTGACCTGGAGTATCAATGATATTTAATTCATGACCTTCCCAGAAACAAGTTGTTGCTGCATTCTTGTTCTTGACCCATCCAGTCCATTTGAGAAGCCCCTTCATGAGTTTCACCAATTTTGTGTGTTCTTCCTGTATAGAATAGTATACGTTCTGTAGTTGTAGTCTTACCTGCATCTATATGGGCCATTATTCCGAAATTACGGAATTTTTCTAACGGATATTGTCTTGCCATTTAATTTCCTCCTCTCAACGAGTAATTATAAATTCTAGAAAACTGTTTTGGTAAAAGAACCAAAACAGTTTTTATATTAGTATCTGTAGTGAGCGAAAGCCTTATTAGCTTCTGCCATCTTGTGAGTATCTTCTCTCTTCTTAACAGCAGCACCAGTATTATTAGCTGCATCTAATAATTCTCCAGCTAATCTTTCTGCCATAAGCTTTTCTCCTCTTTTTCTAGCAGCAGCTAGTATCCATCTGATACCTAAAGTCTGTCTTCTTTCTGCTCTAACTTCTATTGGAACTTGGTAAGTAGCTCCACCTATTCTTCTTGCTTTTACTTCTAGTAAAGGCATTACATTGTTCATAGCTTCTTCAAATACTTCTAATGCATCTTTACCAGTCTTTTGAGCCATAACTTCAAATGCATTGTAACATATTTTTTGAGCTACTCCCTTTTTACCATCTTCCATTATGTTGTTTATTAACTTAGTAACAACCTTTGAGTTGTACATTGGATCTGGTAATACATCTCTCTTTGCTATATGTCCTTTTCTTGGCACTTTTCTTCCCTCCTTAACATGATAATTTAAGTTCATCGGTACTCGGTACTATTTCGATACCGTAAAGTGCTAACTCCTTCATCTATATAAACTTAAGTTATAAATCTATGTAAATGCTGAAGATAAGCACTACAATTGGTTAAGAGACTATTTCTTCTTAGGTCTCTTAGCTCCATACTTTGATCTTCCTTGCATTCTGTTAGCTACACCAGCACAGTCTAATGCTCCTCTTACGATATGGTATCTAACACCAGGAAGGTCCTTTACTCTACCACCTCTTATAAGAACAACGCTATGTTCTTGTAAGTTGTGTCCTACACCACCAATGTATGCAGTAACTTCATATCCATTTGTAAGTCTTACTCTGGCAATCTTTCTTAACGCTGAGTTAGGCTTCTTTGGAGTAGTAGTCTTAACAACAGTACAAACACCTCTCTTTTGAGGACACTCCTTAAGTGCTGGAGCAGTTGAAGTTGTAACAGCTACTTTTCTTCCTTTTCTTACTAATTGGCTTATAGTTGGCATTCTTTCACCTCCTGAATTTTATTTATCTATTTAAATATAAAAAGATAAAACAAGTTAATTAAATTCATAAAGGCAAAGTAATAATTACTTTGCCTCCATGAAACATGTAGACAATCAAATCTATGTGAATCTAAAAATCACACATCTCGTATTTTATCATTTAAGCATACGCATGTCAATAAATTTGAATTGTATTATTCTACCTTTAATAAGCTGTCACCCATAGTTAAATCTTCTTCAACATCAAGCTTTACTGATCTGTATCTCATCATACCAGTTCCAGCTGGAATCAGCTTACCTATTATTACATTTTCCTTCAATCCAACAAGAGGATCAGTTTTACCCTTTATTGCAGCTTCTGTAAGTACTCTTGTTGTTTCTTGGAATGATGCTGCTGATAAGAAACTGTCAGTTGCAAGAGCAGCTTTAGTAATTCCTAATAGCGCTTGTTCTCCTGTAGCTTCTTCTCCACCAAACTCTCTTACCTTTTCATTTGCTTCTTCGAAGTCAAATATATCAATCATTGTTCCAGGTAATAGTTCAGTATCACCAGAATCTGTAACTTTAATCTTTCTAGTCATTTGTCTAACAACTACTTCTAAGTGCTTATCATTAATATCAACCCCTTGAAGTCTATAAACTTTTTGAACTTCACTAAGCAGATATCTTCTAGCACCATCTATACCCTTGATATTCATGATATCATGTGGGTTAACAGAACCTTCTGTAACTTCATCTCCAGCTTCTATAACATCATTATCGTTAACTTTTAGTCTTGATCCAAATGGAATATCATAGCTCTTTTCTTCGCCATCAGCTCCCATTACATATACAGTTCTCTTTTTCTTAGTTTCCTCTATTCTTACAGTACCACTAATTTCACTTACAATTGCAAGACCCTTAGGTTTTCTAGCTTCAAATAATTCTTCAACTCTAGGAAGACCTTGTGTTATATCCGCACCGGCAACACCACCTGTATGGAATGTTCTCATTGTAAGCTGAGTTCCTGGTTCACCGATAGATTGAGCAGCTATTATACCAACTGCTTCACCTATGTTTATCTTCTTAGCAGTAGCCATATTCATTCCATAACACTTAGCACATACACCTATTTTACACTTACATGTAAATACAGATCTAATTTTAACCTTTTTAACTCCTGTGGCTACTATTGTTTCTGCCATTTCTGAATCAACATAAGTATCGTTATTAGCAATAACTTCTCCTGTAGAAGGGTTTATTACATCTTCTGCAAGATATCTACCTGTTAATCTTTCAGCTAAGCCTTCAACAACTTCATTACCTTCTCTAATTTCAGATACAACCATACCATCTGTAGCGCCACAGTCTTCTTCTCTTACAATTACGTCTTGAGAAACATCAACTAATCTTCTAGTTAAGTATCCTGAATCGGCAGTCTTTAAGGCGGTATCGGCATTACCTTTTCTAGCTCCGTGAGTAGATAAGAAGTATTCAAGTACATCTAGACCTTCTCTAAAGGATGCTCTAATTGGTAATTCTATAATCTTACCAGATGGACTTGCCATAAGTCCTCTCATACCAGCTAATTGCTTAATTTGTGACTTAGAACCTCTGGCACCAGAGTCAGCCATCATAAATATTGGGTTAAATTTATCAAGGCTTTCCATTAGAGTATCAGCAACTTCTTCAGTTGTCTTAGTCCATTTTTCTATAACTCTTTCATATCTTTCATCATCAGATATGAAACCTCTTTTATACATTTTTTCAATCTTTTCTATTGTTTCATCCGCATCTCTTAATAAATCATACTTTTCTTTAGGTACAATCATATCTGATGCAGCAACAGTTATAGCTCCGATTGACGAATAGTGATATCCTAAGGCTTTTATTTTATCCAACATTATCGAAGTTTCAGTTGGACCATGCTTTAAGTAACACTTATCTATTATCTTACCTAAAGATTTCTTAGTGACTAAGAAGTCTACTTCTAAGTTAAACTCTTCATCTTTATTATTTCTATCAACAAATCCAAGATCTTGTGGAATTGATTCATTGAATATTAATTTACCAACAGTAGTTTTAATTATTCCTGTTTTTTCAACTCCATCTACAGTCTTAAATAACTTTACATGTATTTTATCATGTACTCCTATTTCTTTTAACTCATAAGCCATTATAGCTTCTTCTTTTGAGTAGAAATATTTATCTTCCTTTTCTTGTTCCTTATCTATTGTTAAATAATAAGAGCCAAGAACCATATCTTGAGTAGGAACACAAACTGGTTTACCATCAGATGGCTTTAATATGTTACCAGCCGCAAGCATTAAAAATCTTGCTTCTGCTTGTGCTTCTACAGATAAAGGTACGTGAACAGCCATTTGGTCACCATCAAAGTCAGCATTATATGCTGTACAAACTAATGGATGTAACTTTATAGCTCTACCTTCAACTAATACTGGTTGGAATGCTTGAATACCTAATCTGTGAAGTGTAGGAGCACGGTTTAATAATACCGGATGGTCTGCAATAACTTCTTCTAATACATCCCATACTTGTGGCATTACTCTCTCTACCATTCTCTTAGCACTCTTTATGTTATGAGCTATTCCATCTTCAACTAATTTTTTCATTACAAATGGCTTGAATAATTCAAGAGCCATTTCTTTAGGAAGACCACATTGGTACATTTTTAATTCTGGACCAACAACGATAACAGATCTACCTGAGTAGTCAACTCTCTTACCAAGTAAGTTTTGTCTAAATCTACCTTGCTTACCTTTAAGCATATCTGATAAAGACTTTAATGGTCTATTACCAGGACCTGTTACAGCTCTTCCTCTTCTTCCATTATCTACAAGAGCATCTACTGCTTCTTGAAGCATTCTTTTTTCATTTCTAACAATGATATCAGGAGCTCCTAAATCTAATAACTTCTTAAGTCTGTTATTTCTATTTATAACTCTTCTGTAAAGATCATTTAAATCAGATGTTGCAAATCTTCCACCATCTAATTGTACCATTGGTCTTAAATCTGGTGGAATAACAGGAATTACATCTATAATCATCCACTTTGGATCATTACCAGACTTTTTGAAGGATTCAATAACTTCAAGTCTTCTAATTATTCTTACCTTTTTTTGACCTGTACTTTGCTTTAACTCTTCTTTTAACTCTATAGATTGTGCTTCTAAATCTATTTCTCCTAGAAGTTGTTTAACAGCTTCTGCACCCATACCTGCAACAAAGCTTTCTTCACCATATTTATCTGCAGCTTCTCTATATTCTTTTTCATTAAGAAGTTGCTTCTTTAAAAGTGGTGTTTCCTTAGGATCAATTACTACGTATGAAGCAAAGTATAGTATTTTTTCTAAAGCTCTTGGTGACATATCAAGTATTAATCCCATTCTTGATGGAATTCCTTTGAAGTACCATATATGAGATACTGGGGCAGCCAGTTCTATATGCCCCATTCTCTCTCTTCTAACTTTAGCCTTTGTGACTTCAACTCCACATCTATCACAAACTATACCTTTATATCTTACTCTTTTATATTTACCACAGTGACATTCCCAGTCCTTCATTGGTCCAAATATTCTTTCACAGAATAGACCATCTCTTTCAGGCTTTAATGTTCTATAGTTTATTGTTTCTGGTTTCTTAACTTCTCCTCTTGACCATTTTCTTACTTGCTCAGGAGATGCTAATCCTATTTGTATTGCATCAAAATTATTTAACTCAAACAAGGGTATATCCTCCCTTCAAAATTAGTGTTCGTCATTAAAATCGTCTAGTACTAAATCTTCTTGTAGTCCCTCGATTTGAAAACTTTCGAAATCTTCTTCTTGTTCTGGTTCTACTTCTTCTACTGTATAGCTATCATCAATTTCCGCTTCTGGTTCAGAAGTAAATTCTTCTGTTCCTTCTATATTCACCTCTAAGTTTTCCATATCTTCATCTGCAAATTCTTTTAATTGAACTTCTTGATTTTCTTCATTTAAAACTTTAATGTCTAAGCAAAGAGCTTGAAGTTCTTTAATAAGAACCTTAAATGATTCTGGAACACCTGGTTCAGGGATATTTTCACCCTTAACGATTGCTTCATATGTCTTAACTCTACCTACAACATCATCTGACTTAACAGTTAATATTTCTTGTAATGTATGCGCAGCACCATATGCTTCTAATGCCCAAACTTCCATTTCACCAAATCTTTGACCACCAAATTGAGCTTTACCTCCAAGTGGTTGTTGTGTAACTAGTGAGTATGGTCCAGTTGATCTAGCGTGAATCTTATCGTCAACTAAGTGAGCTAGCTTTAAGATATACATTATACCAACTGTAACTTCATTATCAAATGGTTCTCCTGTTCTACCATCATATAAAACAGTTTTACCATTAGCATTATAACCTGCTTTTTCAAGACATTCTTCTATATCTTCTTCAGTTGCTCCATCAAATACTGGAGTAGCTATATGCCATCCTAATTGGCTAGCAGCCCATCCTAAGTGAACTTCAAGTACCTGACCGATGTTCATACGTGAAGGAACCCCTAAAGGATTTAAACATATTTGTAGTGGTCTACCATCTGGTAAGAATGGCATATCTTCTTCAGGAAGTACTCTTGAAATAACCCCCTTGTTACCATGACGTCCAGCCATCTTATCCCCTACAGATATCTTTCTCTTTTGCGCAATATAAGCTCTTACAAGTTCATTTACGCCTGGATTTAATTCATCTCCATTTTCTCTTGTAAACACTTTAACATCTACAATTATACCAGCTTCACCATGAGGAGCTCTTAAAGAAGTATCTCTTACTTCTCTTGCCTTTTCACCGAATATTGCTCTTAACAGTCTTTCTTCAGCTGTTAATTCAGTTTCACCCTTTGGAGTAACCTTACCAACAAGAATATCTCCAGATCTTACTTCAGCACCTATTCTTATTATTCCTCTTTCATCGATATCCTTAAGTGCATCTTCACTTACATTAGGAATATCTCTAGTGATTTCTTCTGGTCCTAATTTAGTGTCCCTAGCTTCACATTCATATTCTTCTATATGAATAGATGTAAATACATCTTCTCTAACTAATTCTTCAGAAATAAGCATAGCATCTTCGTAGTTATATCCTTCCCACGTGATGAATCCCATTCTGATATTTTTACCTAATGATATTTCACCTAGATCTGTTGATGGACCATCAGCTAATACTTGATTCTTAAATACTATTTCACCTTTATCAACTATTGGACGTTGATTTATACACATACCTTGGTTACTTCTCTTAAATTTAAGTAATTTATAAGTATCAATTCCGCCATCAATATCTCTTTTAATTCTTACTTCGTTAGCACTTACATAAGTTACAACACCAGCATTCTTAGCCTTAGGAAGTACTCCTGAGTCTACTGCAGCTTTGTATTCTATTCCTGTACCAACGATAGGAGCTTGAGTCTTTAATAATGGAACAGCTTGACGTTGCATGTTTGATCCCATCAGTGCTCTTGAGGCATCATCATTTTCAAGGAAAGGTATCATGGCAGTAGCTACTGATACTATTTGTCTAGGCGATACGTCTATTAAATCTACATCTTCTGCCGGTACAACAAATACGTCTTCCTTATTTCTTACTGTTACCTTTTTATCAACAAAGTGACCATTTCCGTCAATCGGTTCTTTAGCTTGTGCAACTAAATATTGGTCTTCCTCATCTGCTGTAAAATATCTTATTTCATTTGTAATTGTATTAGTTTCTTTATCTATAATTCTATATGGTGTTTCTATAAATCCATATTCATTAACTCTTGCAAATGTTGCTAGTGAGTTGATAAGACCTATATTAGGTCCTTCTGGAGTCTCGATAGGACACATTCTTCCATAGTGAGAATGGTGAACGTCTCTTACTTCGAAACCAGCTCTTTCTCTAGATAAACCTCCTGGTCCTAGAGCAGATAATCTTCTCTTATGAGTTAATTCTGAAAGTGGGTTGATTTGATCCATGAATTGTGATAATTGCGAACTACCAAAGAATTCTTTAATAGCAGCAGCTACTGGTCTAATGTTTATTAACATTTGAGGAGTAATTGCTTCTTGGTCTTGAATAGTCATTCTTTCCTTAACTACTCTTTCCATTCTTGATAAACCAATTCTAAATTGGTTTTGTAGTAATTCACCAACTGATCTAATTCTTCTATTTCCAAGATGATCAATATCGTCAACATATCCTATATTATAAGCTAACCCAATTTCGTAACTAATAGTCGCAAAAATATCATCTCTTATAATATGCTTAGGAATTAATTTATTGATATTTTTCTTGATCTCTTCTTTTATTGAATCTTCATCAGAATAATTATCTAAGATTTCTCTTAATGTAGGGTAATGTACATATTCCTTAATATTTAAGTCTGTTACATCAAAATCAACATGCTTAGTTATATCAACAAAGTTATTACCAATTACTCTTATAACTCTATCTTCTACTAAAACATCAACTGAATTTATTCCTACATTTCTAATTTCTTCAGCAATTGTTCTACTAATTTTTTGGCCACTTTCAACCATTATTTCTCCAGTTGATGGATTAATAATGTCATTAGCAGCTATTTGATTTGCAATTCTTAAGTTTAATGCAAGTTTCTTATTGAACTTGTATCTACCTACTCTAGACAAATCATATCTTTTTGCATCAAAGAATAAAGAATCAATTAAAGATACTGCACTATCTACTGTAGGTGGTTCACCTGGTCTTAATCTCTTATAGATTTCTAATAGTGCTTCTTCCTTTGTTTTAGTATTATCTTTTTCTATTGTAGCTTTGAATCTTTCTTCTTCTCCAAAG
>OASU01000566.1_pt1 | contig 10192 bp, 7 predicted proteins | sample 1475801 | NCBI WGS metagenome assembly OASU01 (sample SAMEA2579919, study PRJEB22360) | human gut metagenome | biome: human gut; feature: human-associated habitat; material: faeces | place: Denmark | collected 2008/2010 | reverse complement strand
ACTATTATATCATTTTATATAAATTTAATTCCTATTTTCTAAATTTATATTTTAATAACTAAATTTATGATAACTGATCTCTATATTTTCTTAATATTTCAATCACTTCTTCACTATTATCTAGTGTATTCATATGATTTTTTATATCCGTACAACCTGGTAGACCTTTAATATACCAAGACGCATGTTTTCTCATCTCTCTTACAGCCTTGTACTCTCCATCATATTTTATTGCAAGCTCATAATGTCTTAAGCACATTTCAATTCTATCCTTATGTGTGATTATTAAATCATCTTCACCTTTAAGCTTTCTTTCTATTTGCTTAAATATCCATGGATTTCCCATTGCACCTCTTGCAACAACAATTCCATCACAATTGGAAACTTCTTTTAACTTTAATGCATCTTCTGCTGTAAATACATCTCCATTTCCTAATACAGGTATAGAAACAGCATCTTTCACTTGTCTTATGATATCCCAATTAGCCTTTCCTTCATACATTTGTTTCTTGGTTCTTCCATGAACAGTTACTGAATCAACTCCAGCATCTTCTAACTTTTTAGCAAACTCCACTGCATTTATACATGTTTCATCGTAACCCATTCTAAATTTAGCCGTAACTGGTTTGTTAGATACTTTTTTCAAAGCTCTTATTATTTCAGCTGCTAATTCAGGTTCCTTCATCAAAGCTGACCCTTCACCATTTTTAGTTATTTTTGGCGCTGGACACCCCATATTTACGTCTATAATACAAATATCGTTTCTATTGTTAAAATATTTTTCAACAACCTCTGCCATTATCTCTGGATCTCTACCAAAAATTTGTGCAGCTACAGGCTTTTCCTCTTCTGCTATTCTTAAAAGGCTTTGTGTGTTTTCACTTCCATAGTGTAATGCTTTTGCACTAACCATTTCTGTTGTTACTAATCCACATCCCATTTCTTTGCATAATCCCCTAAAGGAAATATCAGTAACCCCGGCCATAGGTGCTAAAAATACATTGTTATCAAAGACCAGATTACTTATTTTCATCTTAATTACTCCTTGTTTTTATAATATAGTATTTTTAAACCTTCTAATGTTAAATCATCATCTACTTCATCTATTGCATCAGTTTCTTTAAATATTAACTTAGCCAAACCACCTGTTGCAATTACATATGGTTCCTCGCTATTTTTTCTCATCATTTCCTTTTTCATTTTAGACACTATATATTCAACTTGACCAATATAACCATATAATATACCTGCTTGCATACTAGAAATAGTATTTTTACAAATTAGTTGTTCTGGTAACTCCAACTCAACTCTAGGTAACTTAGCAGCTCTTTCAAACAAAGCATCAGATGATATCTTTATTCCTGGCACAATGCATCCGCCTAAGTAGTCTCCATTCCTTGTTAATGCACAAAAAGTTGTTGCAGTACCAAAATCTATTATTATGACAGGTCTTTTATGTCTTTCACATGCTGCAACAGCATTTACTATTCTATCCGCCCCAACCTCTTTAGGATTATCATATTTAATATTTATTCCAGTTTTTATTCCAGGACCTACTATTATAGGCTCGATAGAAAAACACTTTCTTATCATATTCTCTAAAGAATGCATAATATTAGGAACAACTGATGATATAATTATTCCCTTAACTTCTTTTGCATCTAAATTATTTTGGGAAAATAATTGCATAACTTGTATTCCGTATTCATCCGATGTTTTATTAGGATCAGTTGAAATACGCCAACTTGCTATATACTCATTATCTTTATGTACACCAAGTACTATATTAGTGTTACCAACATCAACAAGTAAAATCATAAAAGCACCCCTTTAATATAATTAAAAGCAGCTATTAGAAGCTGCCTTTATTTCAGTAAAATAACTTAAATTTAACAATATAATTTTAGCAAGTCAACATAATTTGTCAAGTATATTAAAAGTCCATAAACATTACTTACCACTAGAATAACCCTACTATCTCTCCATTTTCTAATATATCCATTTTATTTGCAGCGGGAACCTTTGGCAAACCTGGCATTGTCATTACATCTCCTGTTAATACCACTATAAACCCTGCACCATTTGAAACTTTGACTTCCTTTACAGTTATATCAAACCCACTTGGTCTACCTAATAATGATGGATTATCTGATAAAGAGTATTGAGTTTTTGCCATACATATAGGAAGCTTATCTAATCCAAACTTCTCTAGTTCTTTTATTTGCCTCTTTGCTGCTACACTGTATTGAACCCCGTCTGCTCCATATATCTCTTTAGCTATTGTTAATACTTTTTCTTCTATACTTTTTTCAACATTGTATATTGGTTTAAAATTAGACTTTTCATTTTCCAGAACATCTTCTACTATATCAGCTAATTCTAAACCACCTTCTCCTCCTTTTGCCCAAACATCAGAAAGAGCCACTTTAACACCAAGATTATTGCAATAATCTTTTATAAACTTAACTTCATCATCACTATCTGTTAAAAACCTATTTATAGCCACAACAACAGGAACATTATACTTCTTAATATTTTCAATTTGTTTTTCTAAATTAACTATTCCTTTTGATAAAGCCTCAACATTAGGTATACTTAATTCCTCTTTTGAAACTCCACCATGATGTTTTAAAGCTCTAATAGTAGCAACAACCACTACACAATTTGGATTTAACCCGCCATATCTACACTTTATATCTAAAAACTTTTCTGCACCTAGGTCTGCTCCAAATCCAGCCTCTGTAACAACTATATCACCAAGCTTTAATGCTAACTTAGTAGCTATAACTGAATTACATCCATGGGCAATGTTCGCAAAAGGCCCTCCATGTATTATAGCAGGAGTATTTTCTAAAGTTTGAACTAAGTTAGGTTTTATTGCATCCTTCATTAATAATGCCATAGCCCCTTCAACTTCTAATTGTTTAGCATAAACCGGATTTCCATCTAAATCATAAGCTACAACAATCTCACCCATTCTTTTCTTTAAGTCACTTAAATCAGAAGCTAAACAAAGAATCGCCATTATTTCTGATGCAACAGTTATCATAAACCCATCTTCTCTTACAAATCCGTTTACTTTACCGCCCATCCCCACAATTACATTTCTAAGCGCTCTATCATTCATATCCATAACTCTTTTAAAGACAATTCTTCTCGAATCAATTCTTAAAAGGTTTCCTTGATGTATGTGATTATCTATAGCTGCACATAATAAGTTATTTGTTGCTGTTATGGCATGCATATCTCCAGTAAAATGTAAATTTATATCCTCCATGGGAACAACTTGAGAATATCCCCCTCCAGCTGCTCCTCCTTTTATGCCAAAAACAGGACCTAAAGAAGGTTCTCTTAACGCAATAACTGCATTTCTCCCTTTTTTACACAACGCTTGACCAAGTCCCACTGTAACTGTGGACTTTCCTTCACCGGCTGGTGTTGGATTTATTGCTGTAACAAGCACTAATTTTCCCTCTTTAGATTTGTTATTATTTAATACATCTAATCCTATTTTACACTTATACTTACCATATAATTCTATATCATCTTCTGTTAAATTTAATTTTTGCGCAATTTTTATAATAGGTTCCATTTTAGCTTCTTGAGCTATTTGAATATCACTTTTCACTACTATTTTTCCTCCTTATTATAAAGTTCATATTAAGATTATACCATTGACTGTATTTTTTTGAAATATTTTTCGTACATTTAATCATTTCTTTGTATTATTGTTCGTCTTCACCTTTTGATTTTATGATTTTATATTGTTATTAAAAATTTAATTTTCGTATAATATAAAAAGTGCCGATAAACTCGACACTTTTTATTATGCTAAATTATCTGTTTTATTAGCATTATCAAATATTTTTAAGAATTCTTGACCTTCAAGCTTTTCTTTTTCTAATAAAGCACCTGCAACAGCATGAAGTTTTTCTATATTTTCTTTCAGTAAAGTTTCAGCTTTATTATAAGCTTCATCTATTAAAGATTTAATTTCCTTGTCAATTTCAGCTCCAATTTCTTCACTAAAATTTCTTCCTCTTCCTAGGTCTCTACCCAAGAAAACTTCATTTTGGTCTGATCCATATGATATAGTACCAATCTTATCACTCATACCATATTCCATTACCATACTTCTTGCAATATCACTAGCTCTATCAATATCGTTTTTAGCTCCTGTACTTATATCTCCTAAAATTAGGTGTTCAGCTACTCTTCCACCTAACAACCCTACCATCTCATCTTTAAGTCTAGATTTTGATGTATAAGCTCTATCTTCTGTTGGAAGATGCATTGTATAACCACCAGCTCTACCTCTTGGTATTATAGATATTTCATGAACAGGGTCTGCATTAGGCAATAATCTCATGACAACAGCATGACCTGCCTCATGATAGGCAGTTAATTTTCTATCATGTTCACTTATAACTCTACTCTTCTTTTCAGGTCCAGCTATTACTCTTGTAATAGCTTCTTCCATCTCAAGCATTCCAATTTGCTTTTTACTTCTTCTTACAGATAGTAAAGCTGCTTCGTTTGAAAGATTTTCTAGGTCAGCCCCACTAAATCCTGGAGTTCTCTTTGCTAACACTTCAAGATTAACATCTTCGCTAAGAGGCTTCTTCTTTGTATGAACCTTTAAAATTTCTTCTCTTCCCTTTACATCCGGTGCTCCTACAACAATTTGTCTATCAAATCTTCCTGGTCTTAATAGAGCAGGATCTAGAATATCAGGTCTATTAGTTGCAGCTATCATTATTATTCCTTCATTAACTCCAAATCCATCCATTTCAACAAGTAACTGATTTAAAGTTTGTTCTCTTTCATCATGACCGCCACCTAATCCAGCACCTCTTTGTCTACCTACTGCATCAATTTCATCTATAAACACAATACATGGTGCATTCTTTTTAGCTTCTTGGAATAAATCTCTAACTCTAGAAGCTCCAACACCTACAAACATTTCAACAAAGTCAGAACCAGATATGCTAAAGAACGGAACTCCAGCTTCCCCAGCTATAGCTTTCGCTAATAATGTCTTACCTGTACCAGGAGGACCAACTAGTAGCACTCCTTTAGGAATTCTTGCTCCCATTTCTATATACTTAGCAGGAAGCTTTAAGAAATCAACAATTTCCTCTAATTCAGCTTTTTCTTCATCAGCCCCTGCAACATCCTTAAAAGTTACTTTTTTAGCATCAGGAGAGGCTATTTTAGCCCTACTTTTTCCAAAGTTCATTACTCCTCTTCCTCCGCCTCCACCTTGAGACTGTTGTGTAAATACAAATAAAAATACTAAAAACAGAACCACTAATAACACCACAGGTATTATACTTAACCACGCTACATTATTAGATGGAGCTTCATATTCAATTTTAACATCACTTCTTGGGCTATCTTTTAATAATGAGTTTATCATCTCATCTGGAGCATTCGTAGTAAATATCTTGTTATCTCGAGTTTTACCTTGAACTTGCATCTTATCTTGTCTTATTACTATACTCTCAATTTCGTTACTTTTCCACTTTTCTTGAAATAAGCTAAATGGAATGCTATCTGTTGTTCCTTTAGTTTGCCAAATAGTAAAAGCAGCAAATACCAGAACAAATAGTACTATTATCCATAAAGCTGAGCTTGAATTCTTTTTATTCGCCATTCAAAGCCCCCCTCTCTTCTAGTTATTTTAAATTTTAACATACGCTATTTTTTTATACAATTATATTTATATTCTATCTTTCATATACCTCTGGTTTTAATATTCCTATAAAAGGTAGATTTCTATACTTTTCTGCATAATCTATTCCATATCCAACTATGAATTCATCAGGGACTTCAAACCCAACATATACTTTTCTTCTTGCTTCTTTATTTAATAATGTAGTTATATTTATACTATTTGCCTTTCTAGCTTTCAAATACTTCAACAAATAATCTAATGTTACTCCACTATCAACTATATCCTCTACTATTAAAATATCTTTCCCTTCTATACTGTGGTCTAAATCTTTTAATATTCTAACAACACCTGATGTTTCAGTAGAGTTCCCATAACTAGATACAGCCATAAAATCAATTTCACATGGAACTGTAATATTCTTTATTAATTCAGCTGCATATAAGACTGATCCTTTTAACACACCAACTACTAATAAGTTCTTATCTTTATAATCGCGACTAATTCTATCTGCAAGTTCCTTTACCTTATCACTAATTTGTTCTTCACTAAATAGTATTTCTTTAACATCTTCCCTCATCCTCTTAATTCCTTTCCATTACAGTTATTTTTAGTAACTTTTTAGTTTCTTTTGTTACTTTATATTCATTAGATACCTTTAAACCTACTAACCAAGCAACCTCATCATCAAATTGAATAATAGGCACTACATCTCGTTGAGTCACCGAAACCTTACTATCTATAAATATATCTTTTATTTTCTTCCTACCATTCATTCCCAACGGGGTCATTTTATCTCCATTTTTTCTGGTTCTAATGATAATATTACCATTAATTTTATCATAATTAAAATACTTTATAAAACTATTATCTGCAAACTTTATATTTTTTACATTTTCTAAAACTTCAAACTTAATAGAATACGCTCCAAAACTAAATTCACTTTCTATATCCACTTTGTCAATTACTATCTCTTCGCAGTATTTATCTCCTTCACTTTCTACCTTTCTTATATAAATATCTCCATAAACATTCTCTGCATATAGACCGTTTGGTAAATCTACTCGTTTATTAGTTCCTAGCTGTAAAAGTTTTTTTACGCCAACAATATGCTTAGCTTCTATATTATACCCACTACCACTTATAATAGAAGTGGCCCTCCTAATAACCCTATTTATTATTACACTTTTACAATCAACAATATCACTTCTTATAATAATATAGTTTTTTTCAACTTTACAATACTTAAAAAAGAACTCATCTATAACGCTCTCTATTAACTCATTATCTTCTTTCAGAGTATCTGCCATCCTGTTTATAACTTTTACTACATCCGAATTAAAATTTTCTTTCATATACGGAATTATATCTAATCTTATTTTATTTCTACTATAATCACGTTCCATATTACTTTTATCAATTCTTGGATTTAAATTGTTTTTTTCGCAATACCATTCTATTTCTTCTCTTTGCAAAAACAAAATTGGTCTTATATATATACTATCTCTCTTCACCGGAATTCCTGTTAATCCTTCTAATCCAGTGCCTCTCATAATTCTCATAAATATAGTTTCAACTTGATCATTTGCATTATGAGCAGTAGCAATTTTATTAGAATTAGTTTTCTTCATAACTTCTCTAAAAAATTCATATCTAGCTTCTCTACCTGCAGTTTCAGTTGACATTCTTTGTTCTTTCGCAAATTCATTTATATTTATTCTCTTGGAGTAAACTTCTATACCTCTCTCCATACAAAAGTTATTTACATACTTTTCATCTTCATTAGCCTCTTCTCCTCTTAGCATGTGATTAATATGAGCTACAACCAGCTCTATCTCCAGCTGACTTTTTAGCCTATATAATACTTCTAATAAGCATATAGAATCAGGCCCTCCTGACACCCCCACAACAACCTTTTCTTTTTCTTGTAGCAATTCATTTTCTAATATATATTCTAATACTCGTTTCTCCATCTTCATCAATTAATACCTCTTTTAAAAATACTATACCTACTATTTTACCTTTATATTTAAAAAATTAAAATAGCAGACCTTATCAGTCCGCTATTTAACTCTTAAAAATTAGTACATAGAATATACCTTAGACACAACCACAGTCATATCATCATTACATATACCACCGCTTAATTCTTTAGACTTATTTATAATATCTTCAGCCAACTGTTTAGGGTCTTTTGATGCACCTTCTAGAAACTCTTTCATCCAACTATATACACCAACATTTTTCTTATCTATATCCAAAACACCATCACTTAATGTAATAATTAGATCTCCATTACTTACATTAGTTTTAACTTCATCTAAGTCCATACTATCTAACAACCCAAAAGGCGGCATATTACTTTCTACAACTTCAACAGAATTATTACGTTTTATAAAACTTGCCACTGCACCAATCTTTACGAAGTCTACCTTTCCAGAATATAGATCCACAACATTCAAGTCTAGTGTAGAAAATTTTTCGTCCTCATCAAATTTTAAAGCAACTATAGAATTAATCATTTCAACTGCTGTTTCTTTAGACAATCCAGCCTCTAAGAATTGTTCTACCAAGGAAACAGTTGTATTACTTTCTCTTCCAGCATCAGGCCCTGAACCCATACCATCGCTTAGTATAGTTACATATGATCCACCTACGCTTTTTCCAAAGCTATAAGAATCTCCGCTATATTCTTCTCCATCTTTGGATTTTACAGCACCATATGACCTTACAAAAAACTTAGGCATTTCTTCAAATATCACACTGCATTCATTGTCTTTAGGATTTATACAACACCCTTCTCCCGATATAGTCATAGGTTTTCTCATCACATTAGTTATTATAGGCAAAATCTTTTTATAGCAATACTTACTACCACAACAATTGTTCATAGTAATCTTAATTTTACTTCTTCCATCAACATCTCGATAACAAAATACTTTTTTATATTCAATAGAAACTTTACCGAAGGCCTTCTTAATTAACTTTTTTATCTCATAATCAACTTCCACTTCTTTATTAAGATCTAACAAAACCTTATCAACAGACTTAGACATATTATCAATATGAGAAGCTATCATCATTCTACCTTCTTCCAACTTCCCCTTTAAAGCCTCTTCGCCCTTGGAATTATCAATAATCTTTTCCGCTCCCTTTATTAACTCAAACTTCTTTTTACACTTTTTCTCTAAAGCTCCTGGAAAACTCATCTTTTTTCCTTCACAGTTTTCCAATAAGGTTTGAAAAGAGTTAAATGTAGAAGTAAATTCACGATTCCAACATATTTCCCTTCTCACACATCCAGCACAAACCCTATCTACCAAATTTTCTGTTAGTTCTGTACCCTTCTTGTTAAAAACAAGATTAGTATTTCCCCTAGGTACCTTAAGAGCATCCGATACAGAATTAAATACAATTTTCACTTGCTTTACCTTATTAAATATTTCTTCCCTAATTTCATCTAATGCCACACTATTTATGCTATCAGTTTTTCTATCACAATTTAACTCTAATTCAACTTTATCATACACTCTTTTAGGGATAGCAATATAAATCATTCCCGAAATTATCACTTCAACTACTGATGCTATATATAAATTATCAGAATATAGCGCTAGAGCTATATACATAATAAAATATGCTAAAAATGAAAACATTCTCCCAGTATCCTTAAACACCCCAGCTATTAATCCTATGGAGCTATACATTGCTACACCTAGTATCATATCTCCGGAACTTAATCCAACTATAACACCTATTGTTACACCCATAGCTGCACCATAAGTTCCGCCACCAGCATAGGCTATAACCAAAACCAATAAATATGATATTATATTTCTTACTTCAATGTTTAATATACTCACATTTCCTATACCAGAAATTATCAAACATATAAGTATCCCAGCACTAATCACTTCTTCTATTGTAAATAAATAATTATCTTTAAACTCTTCCAAACACTTAATCCCATACCTAAGAACAAATGATATAGGAACTACAATTATAGTATTTATCAACGCTAATGTTATGTTAACTCCTAATGTATACTTATTTATAAAAAAGCCACAAAAAACAAACCCTATAAATGCAGCTATAAAAAACTGAGTATCTTTAATTCTTTTCTCTAACATATAGCTTGTTATATATACAAATAGAACCACAGCTGATACTACTACATTTGTATATCTGTCCCCTACACTATTTAATATAGTCATATACCCCATAACAACTCCAACACTAGCTATTAAATACTTCTTTATATCTTTTAAAGTTCCTATGGATATTAAAAACGCTATACCAAATGGAGCCATTCCACTTATGTCCCCTCTATTTAAAAGCAACGTAACTCTACTAATTAAAATTGATGCTAATAATATAGTCAGATAACTTAAAATGTTTTCTCTTTCATTTACCAAAACGCTTTTCTTATCATTAACCCTCTTATAATTTTCCACCTTTAGTCCATACTGCATAAGTCACCTCTCCTTATTTACATAAATTGTAAATAAATTATATCAC
>OASU01000563.1_pt1 | contig 10215 bp, 5 predicted proteins | sample 1475801 | NCBI WGS metagenome assembly OASU01 (sample SAMEA2579919, study PRJEB22360) | human gut metagenome | biome: human gut; feature: human-associated habitat; material: faeces | place: Denmark | collected 2008/2010 | reverse complement strand
CACTGCCATAGCAATACATACGCGTTGGCGCATTCCACCGCTCAACTCATGAGGATATTGAGATAACCGGCGTTCCGGTGTAGACAGCCCCATCTTCTTCAATAAATCGATGGCAATGGCCCTTTCATCGTAATCTTCACCATATGCATTTGTACGACGGATAACCTCATACATTTGCTCTCCAATGGTCATGATAGGATTCAAGGAGGTCATAGGATCTTGGAACACCATGGCAACCGTCGTACCACGAAGTTCATTCCAATCATCTTCAGTAAATCCTAAACAATCATGACCATCAATCATGAATGTATCCGCTTTAATTTTAGTTTTACCATATGGCAATAAGCCCATTAAAGAGTTAACTAAAACGGATTTACCACACCCAGATTCCCCGACTATACCTAAAATCTCACCAGGGTATAAAGAAATATCTTGATTGCGAATAACTCGCAACGGACCTTGGAAGGTATTGATGGTAATAGATACATTACGTACATCAACAATAGCGTTATTCATTATCTATCTCCTTCCTTAGGGTCTAATACATTACGTAAACCGTCGCCAAAAAATGCGAAACCAAGCATGGTAATACTAATAGCAACAGCTGGGAAAATCAATTGGAACGGATAAGAGCGCATGCTACTAATACCTTCAGAAGCTAGTACGCCCCAGCTCGCCATAGGTGCATTTACACCTAAGCCGATAAAACTAAGGAATGCTTCTGTAAAAATAGCCTCTGGGATGGCCAATGTCAAAGTAATAATGATTGGACCTACACAGTTTGGCAAAATATGACGCAATAAAATGCGATATTTTGGAATGCCCATCGCTTCAGCAGCAATGATATATTCTTCGTTTTTAACTTTCAAAATTTGACTACGTACGATACGGGCCATATTCAGCCAGTACGCAATGCCCAATGCTACGAAAATAGATGTTAAGCCAGGGCCAAGTACAACCATCAACAAAATTACATACAGTAAAAGTGGAATACCGTACAATACATCTACCAGCCCCATCATGATGCGGTCAACCTTACCACCAAGGTAACCTGCAATACCGCCATAGGTAACGCCGATAACAAGATTGATAAATGCTGCTACAAAACCGATGGTTAAGGAAATACGAGCACCGTACATAACGCGAGTGTAAATGTCGCGACCTAATGTATCGGTACCAAACCAATGACTAAAGCTTGGGCTTTGGTTCGCATCAATCAAGGATTGGTCCGCATAGGTATACGGCGAAATTAGGGGTCCTAAAATAGCTAATACAATCATCACCAAAATGATGGTTGCCCCTACTACGGCCAAGCGATTCACCTTAAATCTCGCCCATTTACTAGGACGTTTTATAAAGCTTGTAATTTCTTCTTGAGGGGTTCGTTCAATAGGTAAAAAATCTTCCTTATTCATCTGTCCCCTCCTCTGTCGTAACACGTGGATCAATTAATGGATAAATCATATCCACCAAAATATTAAGAAATACTACAAGAGCACTATAGAAAATCGTAATGCCAAGGATAACCGTATAGTCGCGGTTATAAATAGATGTTACGAAATACTGTCCAAGGCCTGGAATAGCAAAAATCGTTTCTACGATAAAGCTACCTGTCAAAAGGCTGGCAGCCAATGGGCCCAAATAGGTAATAACTGGCAAAATAGCATTCCCTAACGCATGACGTGTCAAAATAGTCCAAGAACTCAAGCCTTTGGCGCGAGCTGTACGGATATATTCTTGTTGGTACACATCAAGCAACCCACTGCGTGTTAAGCGTGCAATGAATGCCATCGGTTGTGCAGCTAATGTCAATACTGGTAGCACCATATAAGATGGACCACGCCATAAGGCCACTGGGAACCAGCCTAGTTCAAAGCCCACCACATATACAAGAACGGCACCAATAATAAAGGTAGGCACAGAAATACCAATTGTAGATAATATAGTTACCGCATAATCAACGATGCCATTAGGGCGCATAGCACTAATAGCACCTGCTGCAATGCCACCTGCTACAGCCACCATTAATGATAATAAGCCGAGCTGTGCAGAAATTGGGAATGCATCGCTGATAATATCATTTACACTACGGCCTTCATACTTGTATGATGGTCCCAAATCACCAGTAATAACACCACCTAAATAATCACCATACTGCTTCCATACAGGATCATCAAGATGATACTTTGCTTCAATACTTGCTTTCACCTGAGGTGGTAGTTTCTTCTCAGTTGTAAAAGGTCCCCCCGGAATTGCATGCATTAATGCAAATGTTACGGTAATGATGACCCATAAGATTATGATTGCGCCACCTAGGCGTCGAAACACATACCTTGTCATTGTCACTATCCTCCATAAAAAGTCTATCTGTTTTATTATACTACATTATGAAGTTAATTTCATGAATTACATCATTACATTTACAGAAAGCCCTACATAACGTACAATAAAATATATAATATTTTGGAGGTGTCTATGACAGAAGTACCTAGAGTCTTAACAATTCAAGACATGAGCTCCATCGGCCGTTGTGCCCTAACCGTTATGATTCCAATCATCAGCGCTATGCGTTGCCAAGCGGTTCCATTGGCAACAGCTGTATTGAGTAATCACTTAGAATATCCACACTACGAGTTTGTAGATTTATCGGCACATATGAGAGATTTTATGGACTGCTGGGATAAAAACGAAATCGACTTTCACGCTATTGTAAGTGGTTTTTTAGCATCGCCAGAACAAATTCATCTTGTGGAAGAAGCCATCGATCGCTTCGGTAACAATGGCCAAATGATTATCGTCGATCCTGCTATGGCCGATGATGGTCGCCTCTACTCTATTTATACACCTGATATGGTAGTAGCTATGCGCCAACTTGTTACCAAGGCTCATATTGTAAAGCCTAATTACACGGAGGCTTGTTTCTTATTAGATATTCCATTTTCTACAGATCCTATTAGCGATGATGAATTGCGCGATTGTTGCAAAAGATTGTACCAAATGGGGCCTGACATGGTTATCATGACCAGCGTACCATCTGAAACGCATGCGGTTATCGCGGTCTATGATGGGCCAACTGATTATTTAAAAACTTATGATATTCCTCTTATCCCTGTGAAAGCTACAGGAACTGGGGATATCTTTACTGCTGTATTATCCGGTGCAGTAATGAGGGGATATTCACCTTATGATGCGGCAGAGTTAGCAATGAATTTTACTACCAAGGCGATTCAAGCCACAGTGGATACTGTAAAATCAATGAAGCAAGGTGTAGCCTTTGAGCTAGTCTTGCCAGAATTAACTCAACTATAAGCTATAAATAAAGGGGAACTTATGGATTTACTCTATGTTGTATTACGAACACTACTCATATGTACTGTCGGTTTGCTCATTGCATTCCAAGGCCGACGTATGGGATTATCGATTTTTAATCTAACGGGACGGTTAAATCGACTACAATTTATCATATGCTTCATTGTTTTAATGATTTTATTCCACATCGTTCACTACATTGATGATGTATTCTTGGACTTTGTTGTTTCTTTACCAGCCTATTGGTTTACAAGGGTTGTTATATGGATTTTATTAGCATCCTTATTCCCATTATCCTGCATCTTATTTGGCCGTCGTATTCATGATATCGGCTTTAATGCTTGGGCAGGGATTCTATGGTCGGTAATCATCATTTTCATCAATACCTATTCTGCTGTATCGCCATTCAATTACTTGCTTGAACTTTTCGTATGGCTCATAGGCTTCCTATTTTGGGTATTGCCTGGTCAGCCAGAACCGAATCAATATGGTAACCCACCATTTATGCCTGTAAATCGACCAACTTATGAGTCAATGCAACCGTCCATATCTCATAGGGAAAAAGAAATCCGCAAAACGGTGCGTAAACGACGTAAAAAACGATAACAAATTAATAAATAAAAAACGTATCTCTTCATAAAGAGATACGTTTTTTATTTATCACATGTCTTATTATATATAGTTCTTTATTACCTTAATAACTATACCATAATAATTTAAAAGAGTTTCAACCTGATTCTTTACAAACTTAAGTCAATAATATCAACTCTATTATAGTGCAAAGGATATAAGCAATGATAAACTTAACCTTTTGTTTGCGCGCTCTATCATCATCAGAAATCTTAAGTCTATTTTCTAGGAAGCGCTTATCCCGGATTTGCAACAATAAACGTTTAATACGTTCTTGACCTTCAGCGGCATTACACTCGCCGCTATCAGAGGTCAAGGTAGCTTGCTGCATGAAGATGCGCCGATGGAGCTTGCGCATTTGAATCTTGATATTGTTATGAACAAACGCACTTTGCCACTGTTTTCTAGAGTCAAAATACATATATAAATATCGTGGTGTATTCATTAGTAGTAAAGAAAGAATAAAAATCCCCAAAGATATTAAGAAATATGTAGAGAATGAAAACTCTAGTGTTTCAGTTGGTAAGTAATGATGCGCAAAGATAAAGGTAAGCCATACACCGATTGGCATCAAGAGCACTGCCGCAATATCAATGGATCGAAGCCAACTAGTACGAATTGGAACATCTGGCACCGTAAATGTATCTACTGGATCATGAAATGCATAATAATCTATTTGCAATACCGATTGACTAGTTTGAGGATTAGCTAAAAGTACAGGGCCTACACTCCCTATGGAGCGTTCTGGCAAAGGTATAAACTTTTTAAGTTGCGTATTGGGTATTAAATCAAAGCGAATAATACCTTTTTTTTCAAAGCGTACGGTAGATCCCTTTTCGCCTAATGCAATAGGATTAAAAAAGATGCCAAAAAGACTAAGGAACCAGTTACCTAGTAAGTGTAAGATGGAATTTAAAATAAATCCACCCGTATCTAAATTCTCTGTATCGAGCCGAATTGCAAAGGATGATGAGTAATCATCAAACCATAAGTCTTCTAAAGTAAATTCAGCGGTAATCACATTCCCCCATTTAGTAATAATAGATAGGAATATTTGATTATTTGGTTCAAACTCAAAAGTTATAGAATAAAAGAACTTATGATTCCGAAGAGCAGCACGCAACATGCGATTAACCACGTCTTCTTCTATAGATAACAAACGATGATCAAATAAATCTTGTTCTAAAGGTACTTGTTGAACAGGGCTTACCTTTTTCACCGTCGTATCACTATCAGATAATGCTTCATCCACCAATGCTCGTAATTTGGTGAAGATTTTAGTCATAATCCCTCCAAGGGTAAAAAACAGCTTTTGATATACAAATTATACCATATATTGCATGATTTATCGATAAAAGACTACTACATATACTATTAAATATAGGTATACATAAAGCCCCTTTTACATAGTAAAAGGGGCTTTATTACTGCAGTTTAACATTCAGACTATTATAATTTAGTATTTATAATAGATAGTTTAATTGATATTTATTTTTATTGAATACTTGCCATGGATAGATAACAATATTCATAGAAGTGACCACGAAGGGTAATTAATTCTTCGTAAGTTCCATCTTCTATAATTTGACCTTTATCCATAAATAAGATACGGTCCATATGCTCTAATCCTTCTAACTGATGTGTAATATATAAGCATGTTTTATCCTGTACATATTCCATCAAATCACGATGCAGAGCCTTCCTCGTTACTTGGTCTAAACCTTCTAATGGTTCATCTAACAAAACAACTTGAGGTTTTCGCAAGAATAGTCGAGCTAAAGCAACCCGTTGTCGTTCACCACCACTTAGACCATGACCACCACTACCAACAATCGTATGAATACCATCTGGCAAGCGTTCCACTACAGAGCGCAACGAAGCACGATCAATAGCATACTCTAAATCAGCTTCTAAAGCATCCGGTCTTGCTAGTCGAATATTATCTTCAAAGGACGCATGGAAAATATATGTATCTTGCGTTATCGTGCCTAAAGCATTACGCCATGTATCGATAGAAATATCCTTTAACTCTACATCACCAACATGGATTGAGCCACTGTAGTCATATAATCGCTCAAGCATATTAAACAATGTAGTCTTACCAGATCCACTAGCGCCAACAATAGCAATCGATTGACCTTGTTTAATGTCTAATCTAAGATGTTCATAAATACGACGATGCGCATCATAACCAAAGGATACATCAGTAAATGTAATCTCCCGATTAGCATTAAATGGTTTTGGTGCGTTTGGTTCCACTACTGGAATTGGCTCATCTGCAAGTGCTATGAGACGACTTGTAGCCACTTTACTTTCAGCACCATGATGAACGGCAGCGATCATAGGTTGTAAGGCCTCAAACCAAGCTTGTGTACCAATAGCAGCAACTGCTACCATAACACTGGCCCAAGCTCCGGTCAACGCATTGGCTGCCAATATGGCTACAATGACAACTGTAATTTGGACTCCACCTAGGAACAGCGTATTGCCTAAGTTCATGCCTCGCTCGATAATACCTTTATTAGCATCCACAGTACTCATCATATGTTGAATACGATTGTATACTAACTGTTCATTGCCGTAGCTAATGACATCCTCCAAGCTATCCATGGTATCACTTAATAGGGATTTATATTCCCCTTGTTGAGGTCCAATCGCCGTCAACGATTGTTTGTTATGAGCATATACAACTAAAGGCAAAACTAGACCTAATATAAAGGCTGCTAAAACTATAGGCGCAACCAAACTATTATCAATCGTAGATACACCATAGGCAACTAAAATAGTTAAAGTAATGGCTGCTGCAGGCGGAATCAACGTACGCAAGTAGAAAAATTGTAGTACCTCTATATCCCCCATAATACGGCCTAGCATATCCCCTGCGCCAAAACGTTTAAGAATAGCCGGCGCCAATGGTTCTAAATGAGCATAAAACCATACACGCAAACCATACAGACCTTGGAACGCCATACGATGAGATGTATACCGTTCAAAATAACGACATACAGCACGACTAACACCAAAGAAGCGGACGCCCACAATAGCAAGGCTCAAATAAGTAAGACCCGGTTGCAATGCAGCTGATGCCAATAACCATGCAGACACAGTTAATAAGCCCACATTCATAAATACCGTTAAGAATGTAAAAATCAAAGCTAATACTAACGACCACTTTGCAGGACTTAGTACAGTAAATAATAATTTCCATCCTTGTATGCCCGTCTTAGAAGTTGAAACCTCAGGAGTCTGTATTGTATCTTGCCCCAATACGTAAGCATCTTGATTATCTACACGAATTGAATTATCAATCTCTTCTCTATGTTCTAAGCTAAATGACTTTTCTGTTTTTAATTGTTCTTCGATAGTTGAAGAAAATTCACCTAAACCAGAGGTAACAAGGTCCTTAAAATAACCATCTACTGAGAGAAGCTTCGCATAAGAACCTTGTTGAATAATACGTCCATGTTTCAAAACGTATAGTGTAGATGCCCAATGCATCGTTTGTAGACGATGACCAATGATAATGACGATTTTATTATCCATCAAACGTTTGATAGCACTGCTTATAATAGCTTCTGTTTTTACATCAAGATGTGCCGTCACCTCATCGAGAATTAACACTTGGCCCTTTCGTAAAAATGCACGTACTAAGGCAACCCGTTGACGTTCGCCACCACTCAGACCCAAGCCACCTTCACCAATAACAGTATCTAGTCCATCTTGTTGTCTATGGATCACATCTAGTAACTGTACCTCTTTACAAGCTTCTATAATCTCTTCATCACTTACATTCATCCCAAAGGATAATACGTCACGCAAAGTTCCTTTCATAATATGTGGATGTTGAGATACATAGGTAATTTGTTGGCGCCACCACTCAATATCGATGTCACATAGATCAAGACCATCTATAGTAACACTGCCTTTAGGAGCAGTCAAAAATCCCCCAATAATATGGGCAATTGTAGATTTCCCTGCCCCACTTTCACCAACAAGCATGATCGGAGAATTACGTTTAGCCTCTAATGAAATATGTTGTACACCATTTTCACTATCTTCATAGGTAAACGTTAAATCCTTAATTTCAATTGCTTGTACCTTACCTTTAAGTTGAGATTGACCACCTATAGGCAACGATGGCTGGCGGTTCATAAACTCTTCGTATTTTAAAATTGAGGTCTTACCTGCCATACCCGTATGGAATGCAGCCCCCAATTGTCTAAATGGCGTATAGAACTCTGGCGCTAATAGCAAAATAAAGAAAGCTGAAAAGAATGAGATTTCACCATCCAATAATGTTAAGCCCAGGTATACCGCAATCAATGCTGTACTAATAGTACTTACGAGCTCAAGAACTAGAGCAGATAAAAACGCCACACGCAATACTCGTAATGTAGAGTCTTTAAACTCCTCAGATAAACGACCAATAACCTTAATTTGATCCTTTGCACGACCAAAAAGTTTTAATGTTGTAATACCTTGCAATACATCAAGAAAATGACCAGATAAGAAGCTCATACGCTCCCACTGTTCTTTATTAAGACGATCCGCTTGCTTACCAATTAAGATCATAAAGAATGGAATTAATGGTACGGTGATAATTAGAATGATACCAATAATAGGTAATGTATCTACAATAGCAATACCCATAATAAGAGGAATCATAATAGCATATAGAATTTGAGGGATATAACGAGCTACATAAGCATCTACTTGCTCTAATCCATCAGTAAGCATATGTATCACATCGCCATGGCGTTCCTTATGTTGCACACCAAGTTTAAACATATGCTCTAAGGCCCGTTCTCTAAAGGTTGCTTTTACTGCACTACCTAATCGATTTGCTACGGATTCTTGTATATAATGTGCTAGCAATCTTACAATAATAGCAATTCCTAAATAGATAATAGAATACCTTTCATCATGTAAGGTATTCTCTGAAAATATAAAATTATTAATTAAGGTTCCAAAGAACCAAGCTTGCCCAACAATAGCCAAACTCTCTACTAAGCAGGTTAATCCAAGTAGTAATAGCTGACCTTTATGTTCTAGCAGCGCTTTAAAAGCAGTACGCTGTATCATAGTATCCTCTACGGTAAAACTATTAAGAATATAAAATTAAATCGATTAGACTATCCCTAACTAAGTCTAAATTAAATTTTATTTAAATATAATCTAAGTTAGCCCAAGTGAATCTAAATTTATCAATATCATATCCATCTTACCACAAAAAAGAGGCGTGCCGCTACGACACGCCTCACATTGAGACCTAAATTTTACAACTCACCAGAGTTATAAAGCTATTCTTTTAATAGTGTAAGTCTTTTTCAGATACACGATGACGGAATGTCCAGTATACCCAGATTTGGTAAGCCAATACGATTGGTACAAATACAAAGGCTACACAAGTCATCAAAGTCAATGTGTAAGTAGAGTTACCTGCATTTGCAATAGTCAAGCTCCAATCAGGATTCAAAGAGGAAACCATGATGCGAGGGAATAAACCAGCAAAGTAAGCAGCCGTTACAGAAATAACGGTTAAGGAGCTAAATACAAAGCCCCATTTTGTATTACGAGTACGTGCAGCCCCCCAAGAAATGAGGAAGAACACGATTGCCAACGCAAAGCAAACAATTGCTAATACAGAGTTGAACAAATCTGTAAATACATAAGTTGCACCTACCAATGCTAATGCACCGATAGCTGTAGGAACACCTACCACCAAGGAAGCTGCACGAGCGCGTTCAGAAACAGCACCAGCAGTTTTGATAGAAGTGAATAAGCCACCATGGTATGTGAATACCAAGATAAATGCAATGCCACAAAGTACTGTGTATGGGCTTAACAAATCAAAGAATGTGCCTACATATGTCATGCTTGCATCAATTGGAGTACCTTGAATCAAGTTACCGACTGTAACACCCCACAACAATGCAGGAATCAAGGAACCAAAGAAGATGCAGTAGTCAAAAGTTTTACGCCATAACAAGTTAGGGCTCTTGGAGCGGAATTCAAAAGATACGCCACGGATAATAAGAGCCGCAAGCATTAAGAATAACGCTAAATAGAAACCACTAAACAACGTAGCATATACATGAGGGAAGGATGCAAATAATGCACCACCAGCAGTGATCATCCATACCTCGTTACCATCCCAAACAGGACCCAATGCATTGATCATTTGACGACGTTCAACGTCAGTTTTACCGATGAATGGTAATAAAATACCAGTACCATAGTCAAAACCTTCTAATAAGAAGAAGCCAGCGAATAGTA
>OASU01000561.1_pt1 | contig 10253 bp, 9 predicted proteins | sample 1475801 | NCBI WGS metagenome assembly OASU01 (sample SAMEA2579919, study PRJEB22360) | human gut metagenome | biome: human gut; feature: human-associated habitat; material: faeces | place: Denmark | collected 2008/2010 | reverse complement strand
TCTATCAACTTTTAGTGTAGGATAGGTTTTATTATTTTTATTTGAATCATATAGTACTTCACTATTATTTTTTTTATCTTTATTAAAATAATTTACATTGGCTAAAGAAATAGCAAGTTCATCTTCATCATTATTTAAGATATTAAATCCATGTAATTTTAAAGTATCATTGATAACTCTTGAAATCTTTTTTATGTAACCAATATGTTCAATCTTGAGATTTACTGTTTTAGTAGTCTCACTTACGCAAACACTATCGCACAATTCAACTTTAAATTTTTTATAAGGTTTTAAAATCTTTTCTAAGATTGGACTAAGCTTATCTATAGTCGGATTTTCCAATGCCCCTAAAACGATGTATGGTTGAGGGGAATTTCTATTAGCCCTATATTTTTTTGAAAGATTCTTTTGAATAGGTGATATTAACTTATAAGATTCGTCATCGAATAGTGCCACAATATAATATTTCATAGCAAACCTCACATTCAGGAAAATTTTATATACAAACTTTGTTATAAATTATAACATATTACCAAATATAAAAAAACATAAAAGCGCTGATTTTATTTAATTTACTAAAAATACTAAAAATTTAACAAATTAAATGAGTGTAGTTACTAAAAAGGTGAATTTGCCATAAAAAAGATATTTAAATAACTATACTTTATGTTATAATAGTTAAGATAGAATTCTATACAATAGAGTTATAATGCGTATTTAATAGAATTTTGGATATAATTATGAATTTTGGGAATTTTAATATATATAATCTTTGAATAAGGGTGAATTTGATGGAAAAGTTAGTTATTAATGGAGGTAAGTCTCTTAGGGGATCAGTTGAAATAAATGGTGCAAAAAATGCAGCGGTTGCAATATTACCAGCTGCTATAATAGCAAGTGCTGGGAAATGTGTGATTGATAATATACCAGATATAGAAGATGTACATTGCTTAGAACGTATATTAAAAAGTTTAGGATGCACTGTAAATAAGTTAGATAGTAATACATTAGAAATTGATAGTACGGATGTAAATAATTTTAATGCTTGCACAGAAGATGTTAGAAGAATGAGAGCTTCTTATTATTTTATTGGATCATTATTAGCAAGGTTTAAGCAAGCTAGAGTGGAATTGCCAGGGGGATGTCCTATAGGCGTTAGACCAATAGACCAACATATAAAGGGCTTTGAAGCATTAGGTGCAGAAGTTGTTATAGAACATGGCGCTGTAAATGTTAAAGCAGATAGACTAGTTGGGACTAATATTTTCTTTGATGTTGTTTCAGTTGGAGCTACAATTAATGTTATGATTGCAGCTACATTAGCTGAAGGGGTAACAACATTAGAAAATGTTGCAAAGGAACCACATGTAGTAGATGTTGCGAACTTCTTAAACACTATGGGGGCAGACATAAAGGGTGCAGGAACTGATGTTATTAGAATTAGAGGTGTTAAAGAACTAAGAGGATGTTCTTATAGTGTTATTCCTGATCAGATTGAAGCTGGGACATTTATGATTTCTGCTGCAGCAACAAGAGGGGACATTACAATAAAAAATGTAATTCCTAAGCATTTAGAATCTATAACAGCAAAACTTATAGAAATGGGAGTAGTTGTTGAAGAAGGTGACGATAGTGTTAGAGTTACAGTAGATGGAGAACTTAAGGGAGTTAATATAAAAACAACTCCATATCCAGGGTTTCCAACAGACATACAACAACCTATGTCTTCGCTTTTATCAACAGTACCAGGAAGAAGTATGATTAATGAATCTATATATGAAAATAGGCATAAACATACTGATGAACTAAAAAAGATGGGTGCTAACATAAAAGTTGAAGGTAGAGTAGCCTTAATTGATGGCGTAGAAAAGTTAACAGGTGCTGTAGTTGTGGCAACTGACTTAAGAGCAGGTGCAGCTATGGTTGTAGCTGGGCTTATGGCTGAAGGCGAAACAGAGATTACAAATATAGAACATATAGATAGAGGATATCCTCACATAGAGGAAAAATTCAGATCTTTAGGAGCTGACATACATAGAGTTAGTTGTGAAGATTAAGATGGGGGAAAAGTAAATGATTTTTTGCTCATTATATAGTGGTAGCAGTGGAAATAGTATTTTTATAGGTGATAAAGAATCAAAAATATTAATTGATGCTGGTATGCCGGGAAAAAAGATTGATGAAGCAATGAAGTCTATTGGGCAAGATCCTAGTAAGTTAGATGGAATATTCATTACTCATGAGCATAGTGACCATATTAAAGGTGTAGGAATAATATCAAGAAAATACGATGTCCCTATATATGCTAATGATAAGACTTGGGCTGCTATGGAAAGTTCAATAGGTAAGGTAAAAGAGCATAACATAAAAGTTATGGATAGAAGAACAAGTGTTGATATAGGGAGCTTAAGTATAAAGTCTTTTATAATACCACACGATGCTATATCACCAGTAGGTTACACAGTAAGTAATGGGATAAAGCAAGTAAGTGTTGCTACGGATTTTGGTGTATTTACAGAAGAAATTTATAGTAATGTAAAAGACTCAGAGGTTATTTTACTAGAAAGCAACCATGATGTTAATATGCTAAAGTTCGGTCCATATCCATATTCATTAAAAAGAAGAATATTAAGTGAAGTTGGTCATTTATCTAATGATGATTGTGGAGAAGCTATAGTTAATATAGCTAAAAATGGATTAGGAAAAAAGGTTATATTAGGGCATTTAAGTAATACAAATAATCATCCTGATTTAGCTTATCAAACAGTTTTAAATGTAATACAAGATAGAGGGTTAAAGCAAGGTGAGGATGTAATACTTTCTATGGCAAGTAGAAAAGAGCCAAGTGGCTATATAGAATTATAAAAAAATATATTTAGAAAAGAGGAGAATAGTATGAGTTTATACAGTAATTGGACTGATATGGTAGTAGAATATGTTAAGACTAAGGGCGAAAAGGCTTTTTGGGATGAATATAGTGCTATAGAAACAAAAGTATATAGAGATTTATTAGCAGATCACAAAAACGTAAAAAAAGTTATGATTTCAAATCTTGCTAAAGAATACAATACAACAGAAGAATTCATAATGGGATTTGTTGATGGAATAAATGATAGTTTAAACAATCCATATGATCTTGAATCTGTAGATTCAAATACTGAATTAGTATTTGATATAAACTTAGAAAAGTTATATTTTAATATGTTAGATGCAAAGGCTGACTACTTATATAACTTACCACAATGGGATGGAATATTCTCAGTAGAGAAGAGACATGAAATAGAAAAAGAATATAAAGATTCTAAAACAGTTAGAAATGAAAATAAGGTAGGTAGAAATGACCTTTGTCCATGTGGTAGTGGTAAAAAGTATAAGAAGTGTTGTGGAAAGTAAATTAAATTTAGGTAGATATGATTATCATATCTACCTTTTTGTATAATAAAATTTAATTAAAGATGTATTTAGGAGGTTTTTATATGGATGAGAATTTGAAGTGGGTTAATGAGCAAAAGATAATTAGAACAATCGAAGCTTTAGAGAAAAATAATATGAATGGTTACTTGGTTGAAGATGAAGAGGCGTTGATAGATAAAATTAAAGAGATAGTTTCAGAAGGTTCAATGGTAGCTTGTGGTGGTTCTATGTCTTTATTTGAAACAGGAGTAATAGATCATTTAAGAAGTGATAGATATAAGTTCCTAGATAGATATAAAGAAGGATTAACAAAAGAGGAAGTAGTAAAGATTTATAAAGAGGCCTTTTTTGCAGATGCATATTTCTCTAGTAGTAATGCCATAACGGAAGATGGACAACTATATAATGTTGATGGGAATGGAAACAGAGTAGCAGCATTATTATATGGACCAGAAAAAGTAATTATTATATGTGGTGTTAACAAGATAGTTGCCACATTAGAGGATGCTATTAAAAGGAATGAAGCAGTAAGTGCACCTGCTAATGCAAAAAGGTTAAATAAAAACACTCCTTGTACAAAGGTAGGATATTGCATGAATTGTAATAGTAAAGAAAGGATATGCAGTGAGTATACAGTTATAAAAAGACAAAGTATAAAAGGAAGAATACATGTTATATTTTTAAATAAAGAGATAGGATATTAAAATTGTATCAAAAAAGGAACCATTTAATACATATATATTATGAAAGCATCTTTATGAGAGGATGGTATATATGTTTGGAATGTTTCCTTTTATGTTTAATAATAGTCCTATGAATAATAACAATAATAATAACTTTAACTATGGAAGTATATTAAATGGTTTGCTAAATGATGATTTTATAAATGGAATGGTTGATCAACTTTTATCTAGTGATTTTGTAAATAATATGGTTGATGATTTGATGAATGAGGATGCTTATGATATATCAATAAAAGATTAAGGTCCATATTATTTGATAAAAGGATATTTGCCAGGATTAACCCCAAAGGATGTAAATATAGACTTTGAGAAAAATAAAGCTATATTAACCATTAAGAAAAAGCAAACATATTCAAATGGTAAAAATGTAAGAATGACGATAATTCAAACTGGTGGAGACTTAGTAAAAACATTCTATGTAGAAGAAATAGATGTTACAAAATTAAAAGCATCATTTGATAATGAGTTGTTATTGTTGACATTACCTAAGAGAAAACAGATACAATCTAAGGATGTTGTTGTAGAAGATGATTCTCCAACTATTATAGATGTAGATAATTATAAGGTAGAATAAAGAGAGTTTTAATCCTCCTTTGTGGTAATATATTAGTATGTTACCACAAAGGAGGATATTTTTATGAACATTTCAATTATTGCAGTAGGAAAGTTAAAAGAGAAGTATTTAAAACAAGCAATTGATGAATATTCTAAGAGGTTGAGTAGATATTGTAAGTTAGAAGTTATAGAATTGCCGGATGAAAAGACACCAGATAATGCATCAGAAAAAGAAGAGCAACAAATAAAAGAAAAAGAAGGTAGATTAATTCTATCGAAGATAAAGGATAATTCTTATGTAATTGCAATGGACTTAAAAGGTAAGCAAATAACTTCTGAAGAGTTTGCTTCATTTATATCGAATTGTGGTGTTACAGGAAATTCAAATATAGTTTTTATAATTGGAGGAAGTTTAGGATTATCGGAAGGTGTAATTAAAAGGGCAAATTATAAGCTATGCTTTTCAAAAATGACATTTCCACATCAGTTATTTAGGGTAATGCTTTTAGAGCAAGTATATAGGGGATTTAGGATTATAAATAATGAACCGTATCACAAGTAAACCTCTAAATGAAGATGAGTAGTGTGTTTCGTTTTGCAAATTAGGTTTATATTTATGGGTATCTGAGTATTAGACATTAAAGACAAAATTACTAATTGTAATTAAGTAATGTGCTTTATTTGAAAAGAATATAGTAAATTTTTAGTTAACGAATTGATTAAAAGTATATATACTGTGAAAAGCTAAAGCTGAATAAATATAAATTAAGAGAATTTTGGGAGGGCGAAAATGTCTAATAAAGAAAAGCTATATTTTAATGGAGATATATTGACACTTGAGGATGAACTATATACTGAAGCAGTACTAATTAAAGGAAGAAAGATATACAAGTTAGGAAAAAAAGAAGATTTACTTAGAGAAGCAAGTAAAGATGTGGAGATGATTAATCTACAAGGAAAAACATTAATGCCATCATTCATAGACGCACATAGTCATTTTTCTGGATACGCTAGTTCCTTTACACAAGTAGATTTGTCAGAAGTAGTAAACTTTAATGAAATCGTTGATGCTATACAAAGGTTTATTAAAAAGAATAACATACCTGCTGGAATGTGGATTCAAGCAAATGGCTATGATCAAAATTATCTAGAAGAAAAGTCTCATCCAACTAAGGATATTTTAGATAAAGCAGCTCCTAACAATCCACTTATTGTTAAACATAAGTCTGGACATATGGGTGTATTAAATACTATGGGAATAAAGGCTTTAGAGATAACCATGGATACACCAAATCCAGAAGGGGGCATTATAGAAAAGAAGGATGGAGAAGTTACTGGATATTTAGAAGAAAATGCATATATAAATTATATTCAATCTATACCAGTTGTATCTAATGAAGAATTTATGGATACTTTAGTTAAGGCTCAAAGTGCATATGCTAGCTATGGTATTACAACTGTCCAAGAGGGGATGGTTGTAGATGTATTAGCAGACATATTTCAGTATTTAATACAGGCTAAACTTCTAAAAATAGATTTGATTGGATATTTAGATATAAGGAATGCTGAATTATTAAAAGAAAAGTTTGCAAATTGCCTTCAAAGATATGATAATCATGTAAAAATGGGAGGATATAAATCTTTCTTGGATGGATCCCCACAAGGTCGTACTGCATGGATGAGAACTCCATACTTAGGAAGGGAAAAAGATTATTATGGATATGGAGTACAAAAAGATGAGGAGATAGAAAGTAAATTGGAGAAGGCTTTAAGAGAAGATATGCAGATATTAGTTCATTGTAATGGAGATGCTGCTTCTCAACAATTTATAGATCAATATAGAATTGCAAAAGAAAGAACTCATTTAAATAATAATATAAGGCCTGTTATGATACATGCTCAATTATTAGCTGAAGATCAATTAGATGATTTAAAAGCTCTAGGTATAATGCCATCCTTCTTTGTAGCCCATGTCTATTACTGGGGTGATATTCATATAAAGAATTATGGAATGGAAAGAGCAAGCAAAATAAGTTTGGCAAAGTCGGCGCAGGATGAGGGAATACTATATACATTTCATCAAGATGCACCTGTTATAGAGCCTAATATGTTAGAAACTATATGGTGTGCTGTTAATAGGATAACTAAAAATGGGGTTCTATTAGGAGAAGAGGAAAGGGTAAGTCCTTTAGATGCATTAAAAGCTGTTACAAAAAATGCAGCATACCAATATTTTGAGGAGGATATTAAAGGTACCTTAAAAGAAGGTAAGGTAGCGGATTTAGTTATATTAGATAAGAACATACTAAAGGTTGACCCTATGGAAATAAAAACTATATTTAAAAAGCAATAGTTGTAAATTTAAAAAAGGTGGTTTATCCACCTTTTTTATTTTAGGTTACTTAAAGGTGAAGGTGATACACAAGGTCTCTAGGTAAAATATTTCTATTCTATCAAAATATGTAAAATTTGATAGAAAATATACTTGGAAAATGTTATTATTTTATATATATTATGTAAAACTAGGGGGGTAAATAATGAGGGATGACATGAGAAATAAGAAGGTAAAGGTAATAGTATTTAGTACTATTCTTTTATTTGTATTATCATTGGGGGGAATATTTAAATTCGTAGAGACTAAAAAAGTTCAAGCTATAGAAAGAGAAAAACAGATTGCCCTTGAGGAAGAAAGACTAAAGGAAGAGGAAGAGGCTAAAAAAAAGGAAGAGGAAGAAGCTAGAATAAAAGCAGAAGAAGAGGCTAAAAGGAAGGCAGAAGAAGAAAAAAAGAATGAACAGAAGTCACAAGATAATCAGACACAGCAAGGTACGAGTTCTGAATCTATATTAGAATCTAATCTTCCTATTAAGGAGAGAATACAAAAGTATTTAGGATCTGATATAAATAGGTTTGGATTTATTTTTTATGATTTAACAAGTGGAGAAAAGATAGCAATAAATGAAAATAAGGTTTTTACAGCAGCAAGTACATATAAGGTTGGATTAAACATGGTAACATATGAGAAAATAAGAAATGGCTCATTAGATATTAATAAGGGTATTACATATGTAGCTAGCAATGATTATGAAGGTGGGACAGGCGTACTTCAAGGTCAAGTAAATACTACTTTGGCTAAACCAGTACCTGTAAGTAAGTTATTAGAGTTATCTATAACTCAATCAGATAATATTGCCACTAGGATGCTTAATAGAATATTAGGTGGAGCTAAAGGCGTAAGACAGAATATAAATTCAATGGTAGGATTAAGTTGTGATACATCAAGTAATAAGACTACACCTGAGATTCAATTTAGGCTATTAAAGAAGTTATATGAAAACAGAAATGATAAGTACTATTGGCAATTAATAAATAATATGAAGAATACAATATTTCATGATAGATTAGATAAATATCTCCCATACAATAAGGTTGCGCATAAGATAGGCAATTATGGTGGGGCTGTTAGTGACATAGGAATAGTGTTTACGGACAAGCCGTATGTAATAGTATCATATGCAGAGGGGGTAAGTGGACCAGCTGAAAAAATATCTAAAATATCAAGAATGATATATAATGAACAATTAAAAAAGTAATTAATCAAGGGGTTGTATTAGATTAAGGTTTTTACCTTAGGCTTATACAGCCTTATTTATTAAATGTGAAAAAGTATGTTTAATAAATTCTTTTGTGACAATAATTAAAAAAGGAGTTATTTTGCTAAAAATAATGTATAATAGTAGTTGTAAAAACCTTGGAAAGTGGCAATATTACTTGCCTTGACAAATAAAATAGCGAATACTATAATGTATTGAGCAAAAAAATGTACAAGTTTTTTACTTTTAAATATTGAGAAAAGATGGTGAGATAAATTATGAAACAAAAGGAAATAGAATTTATGCCACTTTTATTTGGTGGAGATATCAATGTTTATAGTGTGGCTAGAGCTTTCCATGAAGCATATGGAATAAAAAGTACAGTATGGGGTAAGTATGCAATAGGTCCTTGTTTTAATAGTGATATTATAGATTATAATGTGTGTGAGAAAAATGATGATCAAGAAAACTTCATTAAACATGTAAGAGAATTTGCGAATAAGCATAAAGATAAAACAGTTATATTAATTGGATGTGGAGATAGTTATGTAAAACTATGTGCTGAAAATTTAGGAAATTATCCAAGTAATGTAGTAGCTCCATATGTTAGTAGTGAAATGATGAATACATTAATACATAAGGAAAAGTTCTACAATATATGTGATAAGTATGGAATAGATTACCCGAATACATTTATATACCGTAAGGAAATGGGAAATGACTTTGAACTTCCATTTGGAGCACCATATATCTTAAAGCCTGCTAATAGTGTTATGTATTGGGAATATCCTTTCCCAAGTCAAAAAAAGGTTTATAAGCTTGATACAAGAGAAGAATTAGAAGAAACATTAAAGCAAATATATGATGCTGGATATACGGATTCAGTAGTATTACAAGAATTTATAAATGGCGATGACACATACATGAGAGTGCTAACAAACTATTCAGATAAGAATGGAAAAGTTAAGTTAATGGCTTTAGGACATGTTTTATTAGAAGAACATACACCTCATGGAATAGGGAACCATGCTGTTATAATAAACGAATATAATGAAGATGTTACAGTTAAAATTAAAAAATTCCTTGAAGATATCAACTTTGTAGGATTTTCAAATTTTGATATAAAATATGATGAGAAAGACGGAAAGTATAAAGTATTTGAGATAAATGTTCGTCAAGGAAGAAGTAATTATTATGTAACAGGTAGTGGAAATAATATAGTTAAATATTTAGTTGAGGATTATATAGAAAATAAGGATATTCCTTTTAAAATAGCAAAAGAAAGATGCTTATGGAGTGTAGTTCCAAAGTATGTAATGTTTAAATATATAAAACCTCAACAATATAAAGATGAAATGAGAGAACTTATAAAAGAAGGAAAAGTAACAAACTCACTAGATTACAAGGTAGACAATGGGTTTAAGAGAAAAATGAGTTTGTTTAAATCAAAGTTAGGGCATGTATATAAATATAGAAAGTATCTTGGAGGAAAATAGTAGATGTCTTCAAATACAATTTATAATAAACTAGGTGTTATAGGTGGGATGGGACCTAAAGCAACTCAATTATTTATGGGAATGGTTATTGATAAAACCAATGCAGATAAAGATCAAGACCATATACCAATGGTTATATTAAATGATACTACAATACCAGATAGAACTAGTGCTATTCTTAAAAAAGATGAAGGTACGGTATTAGATAAACTAGTGGAAGATGCAAAGATATTGGAAGCTACTGGGTGTAGCGTTATAGCAGTCCCTTGTAATACTTCACATTATTTTATAGATAAGGTCCAAAGCGAAGTAAGTATACCTATAATAAACATGATAAAAGAAACAGTTAAATATATATATAACCAAAAGAAAGATATAAAGAAGATTGCTGTCTTAGCAACTGATGGAACAATAAGTGTTAGAGTATATCAAAAGGAACTTGAATTATTAGA
>OASU01000556.1_pt1 | contig 10307 bp, 9 predicted proteins | sample 1475801 | NCBI WGS metagenome assembly OASU01 (sample SAMEA2579919, study PRJEB22360) | human gut metagenome | biome: human gut; feature: human-associated habitat; material: faeces | place: Denmark | collected 2008/2010 | reverse complement strand
TATCGTTACATATACACTTTCTAAGTCATTACATATTTTCATCATATGCTCAGCATTTCTTAGTTTATTTTTTGCTGTTGTAATAGATCCTTCTCTAATTAAATAGTTATAAAAGAAAATATCTGTGCCTATAACATTACTCGCTTTTAGAAATGCTCTTGGTGTAAATTCTTCATCCTCATGCAGTAACCCCACACTAAATTGCAGATTATTTTTCACAAGAAATTCTCTATTATATAAATTAAGCCATGCTGCCATATACATACTAGATGATTTTAACTCTTCTTTTAAGTATTCTGTACCTCTTATCATTTTCCCATTAGTATCCATATTATGTTTCATAAGGTAACTCTTGTTATTATTTATCCTATATGCATTACCTACTATTATATCTGGTTTATTACTCTTTATTATAGATAAGAATTTTTCACAAGTATCTAACTCAATATAATCATCTGAATCTACGAATAATACATACTCTCCTGTCGATTCTTTTAAGCCATAATTTCTAGCATCAGATAATCCTCCATTTACTTTGTGTATTACCTTTATTCTGTCATCTTCTTCTGCATATTCATCGCACATTTTAGGACATCTATCCGGACTTCCATCATCTACTAAAATAATTTCTATTTCCTTATAAGTTTGATTAATTATACTCTTTATGCATTTATCTAAATACTGTTCCACCTTATATATAGGTACTACAATAGATATTATAGGCTTTGCATTTTTCATTTCTATTTTACTCCCTTATCTTTCTAGCAAATTTTTTTATTCCTCTGTTTATTATTTTAAATATTTCTATTGCTGAAAACTCTTTGGCAACATTTCTAAGCCTATAGCTATAATATATACTTAATAAATATTTAAATCTTGGAAATGCATTTGCTATCCATACTCCTCTATCCTCAAAATACTTTTCTGTATATCCATTAAACCATGTAGATCTACCCTGTTCTATATCTGCTATTTTCACAGGATATGTATAAATTTTCATTCCCTTTCTAAGTGCTTCTGTTAAAAATAATGAATCTTCTCCGCTACTATAAAGAGCACCTCCACCATACAGTAATGAGAACCAAATATTTTTTTTCATTAGTTCTTCTCTTCTTACAGCAATTCTAGCTGCTCCATAGTTCAATGCATTAAAAATATGCACCTTCTTTATTTTGGTATTTAACCTTCTACTTCTCGTTTCTACTCCGACTGTTTCTATATTAAAAATAATAATATCTGATTGTGGTAACTCTTTAAATGCTTTTCTCACTAATTCTTCATAATTATCAACGTAAATCATATCATCATCACCAAAAATACATATATCTCCTGTTGCATACATTAATGCAGTATTTCTATTTTTCCCAACCCCTCTTTCAGAAGTAGTTATCATTTTAACTTTTGATTTCTGTTTTGAAAAACATTGATATTCATATCTATCTGCTTGATTAGCAAAAACTGCATCAGTTTTTAGATTCATTTTCTCATAAATTGTAGAATCTTTTTGGTTCATAGTAGCAACTAATACTTCTATTTTCATAGCATCCCTCCTTAAATAGAGTGAAGAATCTTTTTCATCTTGAAATACATACTTTTAGGCAATAATTTGAATGTATTTTTAACTCGTCTTTTTATCTTTTTAGCTAAAGGATACTTTCTCCTATATTGTTTTATGATTAGGTCTAATTTTTCTTCTGTTGATAATTGCTTAAGTATACTGTTTCTAGCTTCTTGATTATAAGAGTGATCTTTTCTATACGATTGTGCCTTAATTGTCTCATTAAAATTATGTGTTTTTATATTAAAATAATCTTTAGTTGCTTGGAAAAGCCTTTTTCCTTTTTCTGTACAAACCACTACAGCTGATACGCCTTTCATATCTGTATCATACTGAGGACCCCAGAAATCACCCATTCTAATATCAGTAAATTCTAATGAACTTCTCATTTTACACCCATAACAAGCTTTATTATGGGTATTCATATCAAAGAATAACTCATAAAACTCGTCATTAATTTTAGAATTACTAAACTCTTTTTGATTAGTAGAAAACTTAAATCCAAATTCATGCCATCCATGCACTTTGCTTCTAAACTCTATCTTATTAAAATTTGAAACATTATATTTATTTTTAGAGTGCTCTAGATATTTATTCCATAAATTTAAACTTGGACATCCATGGCAAAATAAATCTACTAATATAAATCTATCTCTGTTCTTTTTTAAATCCGCAAGCTTACTCATAGCATAAATTTGACAAGGTGTTCCAAATATAGCATACTTTTGATCTGTTTTATCGTCGGCTATCTCTTTAAAAGCATCTGCCGTATAACTTTGAAAATACTTAGATCCTTTAAAATCTTCTAATTCATCTACTTTAGTAGCTATTCTTGTAATAGCTATTTCTTTTTCATAGTCATAGGCTACCCCTACTACTTTATACCCTTGCTTAATACACTCTTTCATAAGTTCGTTAGATACACCACCTGAAGTAGCTGTTTTTAACTCATTTATATCTTTATTAATAGCACTATAACAACTATAGTGTGTTTTAGTATCCACATCCACTTTATCATCAAACTTATAACACACCTTTTTACAAATTCCACAATCTATACATAAGTCATTATTAATCATAGGCTCGTAAAACCCTTCTACTGTTAGGTGCATTGTTATTGCAGACTTAGGACATATCGCTCCACACATAGAACATCCTGTACAATCTCTTTCTGGCATATAATTAAATAATATATTATTCTTCATTAACGTCTCCTACTTCTCATTCTTTTTAATATCAGTAAAGGCTTCTTGTAAATACTGTTTAGATTTAGTTCTTTCTATTTCTAATAATTGATTAGCTTCTGTAAAATCCATCATTAAATTTACGTTTGTTAGTTCTACTTCTTTAGGTTTACTAATTTTAGAAATAAATCTGTCCTGTAAACCTAATTTATTTAGAATAGAAACAATCCTTGAAGATTGATCAGCGGCTGTCCCATAATTTCTTTTGAAAATATAAAATGGTATATTAAAGTTAGCCGAAAAAATCATCCCATGGAAGGAATCTGTACAAACAAATGATGAATGTTTCACTAAATCTAAAAATTGTTCTGGACCTGCATTTTTAAACTTAACATCCTTAAATTCACCAAACTCTTGATATTTATAAGGAATCACCACCAACGGTAAATTTGACTGTTTTTGTAATGTTCTTATATATGATAAAGCTCTTTCGCTTGGCTTGTCCAAGAAGTAAACTAGTATATATCTCTCTGGTTTAGTTATCGTATTTTCTATTTGATTTTCCCACTCTTCCTTATTTAGCAGCAGTGTTGGATCAACTACTGATGGTACTTCTCTATTAATTAACTCTTTAACAATTTTAATACCTTGCTCTTCTCTAACTGAAATATACGGAATATCTGATATGTACTTCCCCATCACTCTTTGGTTATATTTGGGTATACTATCTTTCCCAAAACTAGGAGCATATGCTATCCTCTTATATTGGGGAGCAAATCTTAAATAGAAAATAGGATCAATATAAACATTAGTTGCATTCCAAATTTGGTCGCTTCCACAAATGCAAGCTACTGTTTCCTTCTGCTTACCATACTCTTTTAATTCTTTCCAACTATATTTACTTGGTTTTAACTTCTGGTCATAGAATTTTAAGAATTCTTCTTTAGTTTCTATATCTATTTCTTTACTTAAGCTATTTTTATATGTTAAAAAGGTTTTTTTAAATAAATTAGGTCTCCAGAACGTCCTAAAAAACATCCCTGCTATTTTATTGAGTCTTATATCTCTTCCTTTAACAATTCCTTCTTTATGACTCAGCAACTCTACTTCATATCCCATATTAGACAAATATATTTTGCTTGCATATGCCTGAAGACTTGAACCATAATTAAATCCTGTATATACAGTACTTATTCCAACTTTTCTTTTCATTCCTATGAATCCTTTCCTCACTTGCCACTATCTATTAATTAATAACTTTATACATTCAATTGGTGATGCCATCATAGACATTACTGCATTTCTAATAAAGCTTATATAATGCTTTCTTCTCAGTTCAGCAAAGCCTAGTACAGCATAATGTCTCATCTTAATATATTGAATTGCTTTTCTATCTAACTCTTTAAAATATTGTTTTTTCATTTCGTACAGAGCATTTTCACCATTTATTTTGCTTTCACCACTAGATAATCCTTGCGTTTCTGTATGTATATAAGCCTTAATATCACATACTGGTAAATAACTAAATTTACCTCCTTGTTCAATTGCTCTTTGCATAAGATAAAACTCATCACCTACATTAATGTGAGGAAATCCTCCTATACTCATTAAATAATCTTTTTTAAACATCATTGTGTCTGTACCAGTCATATGATACATCAAATGATATTTAAGTAATGCTTTTGTTGTCTTTTCCCTTATATACTCTCTAGTTCTTTTTTCAATTTTAGTTCCTCTTTCACTAAATAGTTCCAAGTCAGTAATTGAAAAATCAGCATTTTCTTTAATCATATACTCAACTTGATTTATTATTTTATCTGGTAAATATTCATCATCATCATCAAGAAAAGTTATGTATTCACCAGTGGTATTTTCAATTCCTATATTTCTTGATCTAGCCGAACCTTCATTCTGTGCATTAACAATATATTTAATTGGATGTATCACGCTAATATTTTTTATTATATTATCTACTTTATTATTCCATTGAATATTTGCATTATCATCTACTACTATAATTTCTATATTCTTATAACTTTGATTAACTAATGATTCTAAAGCATTTTTCAAAGCTACATCTCTTCTGTATGTAGCTACAATTATAGATACTAGCATCATTACTCCTCCTAAATTTAAAAAAACTATTCTCTCTATTACTTTATTAGCTATAATGGTATATTGTTTTTATTATTATTTTTAACTTTACCTTCTTGAACCCCATCACTTTTAAGTACCTTTATAACAGTTAAAAATATTATCTTTAAATCAAGTAAAAAACTCTTTTTATCTAAATATTCTTTATCTAATTTAACCTTTATATCTAACGGAATCTCATCTCTTCCATTTATTTGAGCCCATCCAGTTAATCCTGGAACTAATTTATGAACTCCAACTTTTGTTCTCATATCTCTTAAATCTAATTGATTATAAAGGGCTGGTCTTGGCCCCACTATACTCATTTCACCTTTTAATATATTAAAAAGTTGTGGCAATTCATCCAAGCTTGTCTTTCTCATAAATTTACCAATAGCAGTTATATATTGTTCTGGATTCTCAAGAAGATGGGTAGCTACATTTGGTGTATCTACCCTCATAGTTCTAAATTTGTATATATTAAATTCTTTGTTATCTTTTCCTATTCTTCTTTGTTTAAATAATATTGGTCCCTCAGAGGTGAACTTTATTATTAATGAAACAATAATTATTATAGGAGATAAACATATTATAGCTAGTAAGCTCATAATAAAATCAAATATTCTTTTCATTTACCCCTCCAACTTATTTCTCTATAGTAGCAGCAACTTCATTATCCTCATCTGGATTTTTATAAGTTGGTACTACCTCCTGTAGCTTCTCTCTTAACTTTTCCTTATTTCCAAGCTTAACTACATCTAAAAGCGTATTTATATTATTTTTAACTTTTTCAAGTTTGAATTCTCCAGGTCTTCCTATAAATATCTTCTTATGTGGTGTCTCACTTAATCCTTCTTCATCCATAAGAAGCTCTTCATATAGCTTTTCACCTGGTCTTAGCCCAGTAACTTTTATTTCTATTTCTTCATTTGGAATATATCCAGATAGTCTAATTAAGTTTTCTGCTAAATCATATATCTTAACAGGCTGTCCCATATCTAAAACAAATATTTCTCCACCCTTTGCATATGCTCCAGCTTGTAAAACTAGTTGTGATGCCTCTGGTATGGTCATAAAATATCTTGTTATATCTTTATGTGTTAAGGTAACAGGTCCTCCCTCTGCAATTTGCTTTTTAAATAAAGGAACCACTGAACCATTTGAACCTAGTACATTTCCAAATCTAACTGCTACAAATTCTGTATCACTTTCTTTATCTATAGACTGTATAACCATCTCACACATTCTTTTAGTTGCACCCATTACATTAGTAGGATTTACAGCCTTATCTGTAGAAATTAATACAAATCTTTCTACTCCATATTCACTAGCAAGTTCTGCTGTATTTAAAGTTCCTAAAACATTATTTTTAATAGCCTCTCCTGGACTGTCTTCCATTAAAGGCACGTGTTTATGGGCTGCTGCATGGAATACAACCTGAGGCCTATATTCTTTAAATATACTATTTAATCTTTTTCTATCTCTAACAGATCCTATTAAGGTCTTTAAATTTAAGTTTTTATACTTTCTTAAAAGTTCATTTTGCAAGTCATAAGCATTATTTTCATAAATATCAAATATAATAAGTTCTTTGGGATTAAATCTTGCTATTTGTCTACATAGCTCTGACCCTATGGAGCCTCCTCCACCAGTTACCATAATTACTTTGTTTTCTATATAACTAGAAATACCACTAAAATCCAGCTTAATTGGTTCTCTTCCTAGTAAATCTTCTACATCTACATCTCTGATTTTTTTAACAGAGAACTTTCCATCTATTACTTCTGAAACTCCAGGCATTATTTTTACCTGAGCAGTTGTTTTCTTACATTCATCTAAAATTTTCTTTAATTCTACTTCATTTAATTCTGATATAGCTATTATTATTTCATCAATTCTTTGTTCCTCTACAACTGTAGGAATATCATATCTATCACCAAGAACTTTTATTCCAGAAACATAAATTCCTTTTTTAACCCAACTATCATCTACAAATGCTACTACTTTTTTCTTGTATTGTGGATTTTTCTTATATTCATTTGCAACAAGAGCTCCTGCGCCACCTGCGCCTACTACTAAAACTCTTTTACAACTACCATTACTTCTATCTGTAATAAATATTAAGGTTCTTCTTACTACTCTCCAACCTATTCTTATACCATTACAAAAGACCATTATCATAATTCCAGCCATTATTGTAACCATTAGCGGAATTCTTCTTTCATCTAAATAAGATATTATTAAAACCACACTAGTAGCTAACCCTGTTGCTATAATTCCTCTTAAAAACTCATCTATGCTTGCAATAGACCAAATACTTTTATATTGTTTAAACGCCATAAATATCCCTATAAATATTAAAGACATTAAAAATATTTTGCTTATATAACTTTCATACATTACTACAATTTCTGCTATACTAATGTCCGTATATTTGAATCTAAATATAAAAGCTACAAAATATGAACAAAATATTAGTAACAGGTCCACTATTACCAATGTCAACATTTTTGCTTTTTTATTTTGCAATGTTATACCCCCTATGCTTAATTAAGTCACTTTAAAAAAGAAAAAATCCCCTTTTTCTCTTTCACCATTTCTCCTATAAACTCTATATCTTCATTATTTAATAATCTTCTACCACTTTCTCTAAAAAGTTCTTCATTAATTTTACTTTTCTTTTTAGCTAATTCTATTCCATTAGCTATTCCAGTACATCTATTTGTATCATTATGTGCATCAGAACCAATAAAATTATATATATTATTAGCTAATAATATCTCTGCAGTTTTCTTCACACTGTTTCCAAACTGACCTTCAATGCTTCCAGAATTCATTTGAAATAAGAATCCTTCTTTAATAAACTTATTAATTCTCTCTGGTTTCTCTATTATTGGTCTATATCTTTCTGGATGTGCAAGTATTGGAATTACTCCCTTTACTTGAAGTTCATATATAACCTCTAATGTATCGCTATCAAAACTTCTCATAGGAAGCTCTATTAACATATATCTTGAGTCATTAATTGTACCTATAAGACCACTTTTATAATCATCTATTATTTGTTCTGAATAATAAACTTCTTGACCATAATGTATGTTTAGATCTAACCCTTCCCCCTTTGCAAGCTTATTAAACTCCTTTACTAACTTTTTAACTTCATCATAAGGTGTTTCTCCATAGCCTCTACAAAAATGAGGAGTGGCAACTATATCTTTTGTTCCACTCTTTTCTGCCATTTTAATCATATGTAAGGTCATATTTATATTTTTTGACCCATCATCAATTCCAGGTAATATATGTGAATGTATATCTATCATTTAATCGCCCTCTTACTTGCCTTCATTACCATAATAGTAGTAATATTTCTTTCTAGTGTTTTCAACACCATTAAGTACAGTTCCTAATACATTAGCACCTACTTTATCTAAAAGTGCTTTTGCTTGTTGTACTGAATCTCTTTTTGTTTTTTCTGCTCTAACCACTAAAATTGTTCCATCTACCTTTGTAGAAAGAATCTGAGCATCTGTTACAACTTGTAATGGAGCACTATCTAATATAATTATGTCATATTTGCTCTTTAGTTCTTCTAAAAGTCTTCCCATTGCTTTTGATCCAAGCATTTCTGATGGATTTGGAGGTAATTTACCTGATGTTAAAATATGAAGATTTTCACTATATTCATTTACTGCATCATTCATTTTCTCTTTTCCTATCAGTACATCAGATAATCCAACTAAATTAGACACCTTAAATTTTCTGTGAAGTGAAGGCTTTCTTAAGTCACAATCTATTAAAATAACACTTTTTTCTGACTGTGCAAATGATAAAGCTATATTTCCTGCAGTAGTTGACTTACCTTCACCAGGCTCAGAGCTTGTTATTACCATGGTTTTTATTTCTTTATCAAAAGACGAATATTGTATATTAGTTCTTAAAGTTCTATAGGCTTCTGCAACTATAGAATTAGGTTTCTTTTCTACTATAAACATATAATTCTCCTTTATTTAACCTTTTCTTGATCTGGAATAGCACCTAAAACAGGCACTCCTATAATATCTTCTAAAGACTCTTTGTCCTTAAATGTGTTATCCATAAACTCTAATAATAATGCTAGTCCAACTCCAACCATTAATCCTAATAACATAGCTATTGCTATATTCATTTTTTTATTTGGACTTACTGGTTTTTCAGGTAGCTTTACACTTTCAATTATCTTTACATCTGCATTTTTTATTAATGCTGATGATTCTTTAATAAATTCATCTGTTACTGCTTTTACTACATTGGCTGCTTCCTCTTTATTTTTACTTATGTATTTAACTTGCATTAATTGAGTGTTTGTTATTTGTTCTGCAGATAATGCCGATACTACTATTTTAGGATCTAAATCTATATTATTATCCTTTAATGCTTTACCAACTAAATCTTCTGTTTTTATAAGGCTTGTATATGTTTTTACTAATTGTTGATACATTGTTATATCACTATTATTATAATTTTCTGTTGTAGCCTCCTTACCAACAAATAGTTTTGCTGACGCTTCATATTTAGGTTTTATTATAAAAAAGCTTACAAATGCAGATATAATAGTTGCTATAAGAGTTATCGCAACTATTAATTGCCATCTCTTTTTCAGCCCATCTATTATATCTTCAATTTTGATGATTTCTTCGTTCATTCTATTATCCTCCACAAACTTTAACATTATATTGTCGAATATGCATTCATTTCTTATTTTACCACTCGAAAACTAATTTGTTAATAAACAATACATATATTATTTATTATAAATGTATTTCCATTTTTTACACTAATTATTCATTATAGTAACGAACATTTATTCTTCGTTTTTATTACATATTCTATTTTAAATTATAATCATAAAAATTCAATCATTCCCATCTTTTTTTCTTCGACAAAGAATCTTACAAATTAATATCCTTTCATATCTTTACAATATTTTTAAACCTGTCTAGACCAGCTATTTTGTAAATGAAAACTTATTCACCTCTTTCTTTGCATTTGTCGAATTTATTTTTTTCTTGTCGTTCATTTTTTATTATCTTTTTTTAACAAACTCATTACGCTCTAGAAGCCTAAAATTGAATAAACTTTTTACATACAGCTTGTCCAATCTCAAAAATGTATTTTCATTTATATTTTTTTCATAGACTCTTCTAAAATTTCAAAAGCAAATTCCAATTAATTCAATTTGAATAATTATCCAATATTTGGGCAAAAAAACAAATTATTAAGATTTTTAGTGTTACATCTAAGTAAATCTTACTTGTTTACACGAAGGAATTGTTCTCAGAAATAATTTACAATTTAAAATAAACCTCTATGTATTTTAATAGTTTTGCGACAAACTTACACATGGAGGTTTTTTTATCTTTCATAATAATCATAAATTAATTTTTAATTAATAG
>OASU01000554.1_pt1 | contig 10385 bp, 9 predicted proteins | sample 1475801 | NCBI WGS metagenome assembly OASU01 (sample SAMEA2579919, study PRJEB22360) | human gut metagenome | biome: human gut; feature: human-associated habitat; material: faeces | place: Denmark | collected 2008/2010 | reverse complement strand
TTTCATAAATGCTAACATAATCTGTCCTCTCAATGGTATACTAATACTAACAGAACTGGATGATAACCACAAAAATACAGATATCACCGAACTACAAACTCAGCAGGAATCTATAGAATTCCTCACGTTTCTTATACTTTTATTTTACCAATTATTCGCCACTAAATCTATGATGAAAGATATAAATTTACAGGAATTTTGCAAAGAATTACATATTTATGAATTTGGGATTGCCCCTTGGCCTCTACCTGAAAATGCAAAAACCATTTTGTACGAAACTAATCCCTGTCCATTTACAGCTGCAGATGTGGAGGAACGACTACTAGGAACAACTGAGTTCACACCTAAAAGTGCTATTGTCTGTCTCTTTCCATACTACGTAAAACATAACGGTCCATCTAATCTGTCCCGCTATACATGGGGCACAGATTATCACCTGGTCATTAATGAATATTTAGAAAAACTTATTGAAAAATTACAAAAAATGAATACTTCAGCTCAATTTTCTATACATTGTGACACCTCTCCCTTGGCAGACCGTTACATGGCATACTTAGCGGGCCTTGGCTTTTATGGCAAAAACAATTGTTTTATCAGCCCTAAATGGGGATCCTACGTAGTAATAGGAACGATATTAACCACCTTAGAATTTGAGCCGAACACACCACTTGAACAATCTTGCATGAGTTGTAATCGTTGTATTACCGCTTGTCTAGGTCAATGCTTAGGGCACGACGAATTTAAATATGATACTTGTAAAAGCTACCTAACACAGAAAAAGGGAGATCTTACAAACGAGGAAGAAACCATTATAGGAAAAACGCCACTCGTATTTGGCTGCGATGTCTGCCAAGAGGTTTGCCCTCATAATCAGAGTATCCCCGCAACGCCCATACCTGAATTTCAACACGTAGAACCATACATCGATATTAATGAAATAGAAACACTAACTAACAAAGAGTTTAAAGCTAAATATGGACACCGTGCCTTCTCGTGGCGAGGGAAGAAAATATTAATAAGAAACCAAAATATTATTGAAGGTAAATAGATATTATAATTTGTTATGCTTTATAATATCTTTGTAAGCTTTACAGGCTTTGACATCTGTTTAGCAAAAACTTATAATAATATAACAGAGATAGCTAGATGCCTAGGAACGTCCAGCTCATCTCTAAAACTTTATTTGAGATGTAAAATGGCTGTGACGTCTATTAAGATGTTATGGCTATTTTTATAGAATAAAAAGAGACGACCGCTGGTCGTCTCTTTTTTAATCATTATTTGATTTCGTAATAATTTAGCTCATCTAAGCTCTTACCAAGAGCCGGCATATAGGTTTCAAGGAACATATCTACCTCAGGCATATTGAGTGCTTTCAGTTTAGCCAAAATGGAGTCATGTGCTTCTTTAAACTCATCATTCCCTGCCTTGAGTTCGTTTACACATTTCATATAGGCCGAAATTGTATCTGCCGCTTTAACGATAGGCCACTCAGGATTATCCTCTGCATCTACTATGAAAGGCTTATAAACAGCTTGTAATCGTTCTGGCAAGGTAGATAACATTTTCTCTTGTGCTAATGTTTCAACTTCACCATACAGTTCACGAAGTTTTGGATCAAAATATTTAATCGGTGTTGGCATGTCGCCTGTGAAGATTTCACTCACCTCATGGTACATGGCAATAACAGCCACCTTATTAATATCTACATTGCCACCGAAATATTCGTTCTTCAGAGCTGCTAAATTGTGAGCTACCATAGCTACTTCGAGGCTATGTTCTTGAATATTTTCTGTTTCTGTATTGCGCATGAGGCTCCATCGATTGATAAAGCGCATGCGTTTTAAAAATGCAAAAAATGAACTCATATATCCCCCATTACACAATAGTTCTCCTAAATAACTCCACGAAGTTTAAAGCCATAGTCAAGGAATTGTACTGCTTCATCCCAACGGTTATCATCGTTAAGCATAACTACAATCATAGTATGACCATTACGGGTAGCCGATGCAATCAAGCATTCCCCTGCAGCATTCGTAAAGCCAGTTTTTAAACCATTAGCACCGGGATATTTATTGCGAATGAAATGGTTTGTGGTGCGAATTGTTTCTGGCGTACGGTTTTGATAAGGCACCTTATAATAATCATTGGCTACTTTATCGCGGAACATTTGGTATTTCATACCATACGCTGCAATCATCGCCAAGTCACGAGCCGTAGAGTGATGGCCCATTTGTGTCAAACCATGAGGATTTAAAAATACGCTATTTTTTGCTCCTGCTTTTGCAGCAACGCGATTCATGTCCTTTGCAAAGTTCTCTACAGAGCCACTTACATTTTCTGCTACTACAACGGCCGCATCATTACCACTGGCAACCATCATGCCTTCAAGAACACCTTCCAAGGTAATTTGATCACCAACGCGAACCCCCAGATTGGATTCCTCCATACTAGTGGCATAACTACTAATAGTCGCCAGTTCATCAAGTTGTGTACCTTTGAGTTCTAGAGCTGTTAACAATGTAACCATTTTCGTAGTGCTTGCAGGATGCATCCACTTATCTGGATTCTTTGCAAATAGGATTTCTTTTGTATCCGCATCAATGAGAACAACTGCCTCACCTATCGTGGATGGCGGCGCAATATACGCCGCATGAGAAACACTAGTACCGAAAATAATAGCGCCTATAAAGGCTATCAGCAAAATAAGTCGTTTCAAAAGTATATTTACATTAGTTGTTAAAGATATCATTTATCTCACTTTCTACATTACATATTAACTTTCAGGGGTATCATCAATGGCAACATCCGTTCCACTTGCCTTTTTCTTAGTTCCCTTAATTTCACCAGTAGAGTTATCTACATTTTGAAGATATACAACACGTTGAGGATATGGAATGTCGATACCATATTTATCGAACGCATCTTTTACATCAGACATAATTCCATATTGCACATCTAAGAAGTCTTTCGACTTAACGCGTGCATAGGCAGCAATGCGTACAGAGTTATCGCCAAATTCAGAAATACCAATTTCCATATTTTTAGGATTGAGTACACGTTTATCAGCAGCAAAAATATTTTTTAAAATTTTAATTGCTTCATGATGATTATTGTTATAACCAATATCAAAGACGAACGGGATAACCCTTTCGTGGGTATAAGCAATATTAGTTATGGCTTGGGAGGTAAGGATAGAGTTTGGTATATACACATTTTTTTGATCTTTAGTAGTGATAATAGTATACATAAATTGAATAGACTTAACACTACCTACAGTATCTCCAACTTGAATAACATGACCTGCTCTAAAAGGCTTAAATATAAGAATTAATAAGCCTGATGCCAAGTTAGATAAGTTGCTTTGTAAGGCCAAACCAATACCTAAACCAAAGGCACCAAAGGCAGCTACAAAGGATGTAGTAGGAACACCAATTTGATTTAAGCAAATCAATATTAGACCTACTAGCAATGCATAATTGATGATCTGCGTAATAAAGCTCATCGCAGCAGAGTCATAAGAGGCCTTAGTCATAATACGGACAGCAAAGGTTTTCACCCATTTAATAGCATAACGACCTACCCAAAATATAATAAGAGCTAATAATATATTACCCGCTTGAGAAAAGAACCAATCTCGAAATTGAATCAATACATTAGCATCTTTAAACAGTAATTCAGAAGCCCTATTTAAAAGATCACTCATACTAACCTCCATGAATAAAATATAACGCTCATTCGGTAGAATCGGAAATATATTCGAAATAAACATATGTGTTATAATCTAACATATGTATTTTACAATAATTTAGTAAAACTATTATATCCTTATATTATATATATAACAATCTAAATCTAGGGAGACTTACATGTTCAACAATCCATATGAAGCACCACAAGAGCTTGCAACAGGAGGTCATGTAACGAAAGAATTAAGTTCCGTTACCGTACACTTTAATGACATCCATTATTCCTTATCTAGTGGTCAACTCAATGGCGGATATCACCATACTTTGGCCGTACGAAATCAGCAACTGACGTATCAAATTGAAACAGAAAAAGATTTGCCTGGCGGCTCTGTAGCAAATTATTTAGCACAAGAGTTTGAACACATCGATACACCTGTTCATTTTAGTACAGCGCTTCTTACGTCTGCTACAATGAACCTTCACGCGTACGCTAAGGTTGAAGAACACGATACGATTGTAGAGACCATCGTTACTGCAGGCTATGAAAAAACGGCCCATCGTGCAGGAACAGGCTATTGCTACGAGGAGCGAGATGGTAATTTCATAGTACCTGGTACCATTAATATTCTTGTCTTTACAAACAAGGCATTAACAGATAGTGCCATGGTGAAAGCCATCATGACAATTACGGAGGCTAAAACCGCAGCCCTCCAAGATTGGGGTGTTGAAAGTGTACGCCTCTATCCATTTATCAACGAAGATATTCCTGATGCCATCACAAAAGAACGCAAGACTTCTGCTACAGGAACATCCACAGACGGTATCATTCTCACCATAGATACAAATGGTGATGTGTTAACGGACGCCGGCTCCTTCTCCCTATTTGGAGACACATTGGCTAAAGCGGTTTATGTAGGTATACAACGAGCCTTAGAAAATGCTATTGGCGCCGAATAAAAATACGCATTCTAGGCGAAATAAAAAACCGCACATCCTAAGCGATCGGGATGTGCGGTTCATTGCATATAAAACTGTTACACATAGTATAATATTTGAAAATGAATATCAAATTAAGATTTGAGAGTTTTTCTCAAATCTTTTTTATTTTCTAATTAATATTCATAGAAAAACTGTTGTAACTTTTTAAGATTTTTAGTTTTTGTAAGCCCCAGCATCAATAAAATGCGAGCTTTTTGTGGACTCAATGTATCACTTACGAGATAGCCTGCTAGTGCATCTTGTGGTACAGCAGATACCATGCCACTCCCTGTACGAGAGGCACGTACAGTTGGGAATGCTGTATTTTGTGTTATTTGACGTACATTTTGAGGAATTGTACCATGACCCAATCCAGTCAAGATGAGTCCATCAGGATTAGTGGCAACTACACTCATTGGCACCATATCATCCATACCACCATAGCAAGTCAAAATGACTACACGAGGCAATTCCTTAAAGTCATGTACAGCAAAGATGGATTCTTTCGTATGACGACGAGTAGAGGCTTTATAATAATGAGCTACACCATCCTGGACAATACCAAGATGCCCTACTAATGGACTGTCAAAGGTAGCCACATTAGTTGTATTCCGTTTGGACACATCACGCGCCCCATCAACATAGCCATTTAGAACAACAAGAACACCTTTACCTACAGATGCAGGTGTTCTTGCCACTTGAATCGCTTGTAATAAATTAATAGGACCATCTGCACTAATTGCCCCAGCAGGTCTCATCGAGCCAGTAATAACGATAGGTTTATCTGTACGAACAGTAAGATTAAGAAAATAAGCTGTCTCCTCCATGCTATCTGTTCCATGAGTAATAACAACCCCGCCTATATCCTCTTGATTTACTAATTCTTGTACTAACTTAGATAAATCCAACCAATGCTGGACAGTAATATCGGAACTTTCAATATTACTAAACTGAGTATATGTATATGGACCATATGATTCTGTGCCTGGTACGGAGTCTAAAATTTCATCGAGGCCCAGTACACCTGCAGTATAGCCCGTCAAATCTGTATCGGATGCGCCTTGTCCAGCAATTGTACCGCCCGTACCAATCAACGCAATTTTTGTCTCCATATTACCTCCATCATAAAATACATAAGAAATAGTAAATCTTTGGTTAATCAACATTAGCATGAATAAATCTTTTGTTAATCAACATTAGCATGAATTAGACTAGCTAAAACAAGTCCTCGCTAAACATTATGGGTGAAAGGACGGCATCAATTCTAATTTATGCTTATTAATACGATTCAAATAATCAATACGTTCTTTCGTTTCAGGATTTTCTATCTCTCCAGTTCTAATATATCGATCTAATACAGCATAGGTAAATCCTAATTTATCCTCATCAGATAGACCGCTGAGTCCATCACTAGGCGTCTTATCTACAAGATATTTTGGAATATCAAGTAATCGACCTATTTGGCGCACCTCTTCTACGACAAGATTGGCAAGAGGACTAAAATCTCCAGCACTATCGCCATATTTTGTAGAATACCCTACATAATCTTCAGATCCATTACATGTATTAGCTACACGTGCGCCATTCAGCAAATTTTGCCCTACTGCATATAGCGTTGTCATGCGAAGACGCGGTGGTGTATTAATTCCTGCATCCTTGGATATATCAGATCTACCAGTAACTGCTTTATACCCTTCACCTTGAATGATAGCATTTGTCAAAGCTTCATAGGCAGCTCCAATATTCACTATGATATGTGGAATCCCCAAATGTGCCACTACAGCCTTGGCATCATCGATATCAGACTGAATTCCATTCGGCATAAGAACACCTACTACGCGTTCTGCCCCAAGGGCTTCTTTACATAAAGCAGCCACAATTGTGGAATCCTTACCACCTGAAATGCCCACTACGGCACTACAACTAGGCCCATTTTGACTAAAATAATCTCGAATCCATTGAACAAGAGCCTCTTTTGTTGATTCTGGATTGTCTAACATAAGCCCTCCTATTTCTTCCGGAAAATACGATTTAATAAATCCATTTTCATTTGATAGTATCCTGGACTCATATCAAGGTAATGACGATGTGGATTTTCAAAGCGCTGTTCTTCTAACCAAATTTCGCGGTCTAATTGGTCTTTAACGTATTGACGAAGCTCTTCTAATGTCGGCAATTTTACGATAAGCTTGCCATCTTTAATAATGAGTTGTTTCATCTCTTTAAAGGTGCAATTTTCAAAGTACAATTCACGCCATGGTTGTTCTGGATCGATATAACGATATGGTTCTGTCGTATCTGGCACCTCTTCTAACAATGTTAATAAATCTGCAATGGCACGCCCTTTATCATTGTATACGCGATACACCTTTTTAAAACCTGGGTTCGTAATCTTTTCAACAGATTCAGAAATCTTGATGCGAGGCTCCCACAAACCATTCTTTTCAACACCAGCAATCTTGTATACGGCGCCAAATACAGGGTCACTCTTAGAGGTAATCAGTCTTTCACCTACACCAAAGATATCAATGGGACCACCCTGTCCCAATAAAGAGGTTATTGTATATTCATCAAGACTATTGGAAGCCATAATTTTGCAATCTTCTAAGCCTGCCTTGTCAAGCATACGACGCGCTTTTTTAGCTAAATAAGCAAGGTCACCTGAATCAAGGCGTATACCTTTTAAGCGTTTTCCCATAGGTTCCAATACCTCTTTAGCTACTTTAATAGCATTAGGAACCCCAGAGTTTAATACATCATAGGTATCAACAAGGAATACAGCCCCATCTGGATACACTTCAGCGTAAGCTTTGAAAGCTTCGTATTCAGAATCATGATACATAACCCAACTATGAGCCATGGTACCACTCACAGGAATACCAAATTGTTGTCCCGCTAAAACAGTTGCCGTAGACTGTACCCCACCAATGTAGGCTGCTCTCGCACCATATACAGCGGCATCCACATTATGAGCTCGACGAGCTCCAAAGTCGGCTACTACACGCCCATCCGCAGCACGAACGATGCGATTAGCCTTTGTAGCGATAAGGGACTGATGGTTCATCATAGTTAGCACTGCAGTTTCTACGATTTGTGCGTCTATGAGAGGGGCTACGATGGTTATAACTGGTTCATTTGGATAAATAATAGAACCTTCTGGGAACGCATATACATCACCAGTAAAGGAAAAATCTTTAAGATAGTTTAGAAATTCCTCACTAAAGATCCCTTGATTCCGTAAAAAATCGATATCACTTTCATCAAAGTGTAGATTTAAAATGTACTCAACGATTTGTTCAAGACCACCAAAAATGGCAAAGCCACCCTTATCTGGATTGCGTCTAAAGAACACATCAAAAGCGACGCGATCCGTATTTTCATGTTGTGTAAAATAGCCGTGTGCCATGGTCATCTCATAAAAATCCATGAGCATACTAATATTGCGACTGTCGTGTTGCATCGGTTCACCAACCTTCTAAAATCTAATGGAGTTAATCAATCGTTAATCGTATATCCTCATTATACATTATTATTCCTATATAGCCAGTACATACATATATTACAGATTTCATTAACTATCCTAATAATCATTCTTGTGATATAACTATATATATACTAACTATTTATATATTCCATATATGTGTCGGTGAAAGTTATCACTGGAATAAACTCTTTTATTGGTATTACAAATTCAGATACTAATAAAAACACTAAGTATTCCGTATAATCAATCAACATATATATCTATTATTTACATGAGAATGAAAGGAACCATTATGGAATCAATCGTTCAAGCAAAACGCGTATTAGAAATATTTAAAGAAATGAGCCAAATTCCTCGTGAATCAGGAAACGAAAAAGGCATCAGCGATTATATCGTAAACTTCGCTAAAAACTTGGGGCTTGAAGTTCATCAAGACGATCAATTTAATGTAGTCATCAAAAAGCCAGCGTCTCCAGGTTATGAAAACCGACCTTCTATCATCTTACAAGGCCATATCGATATGGTTTGTGTACGAGATCATGACTCCAATCATGACTTCTCCAAGGATCCTATTGCAAACATCATCGAAGGTGAATGGATGCACGCAGACCACACTACACTAGGTGCGGACAACGGTATGGGTGGTGCGATGATGCTTGCCATCCTCGAAGATGATAGTCAACAACATGGACCTATGCAATTATTGTTCACTACAAATGAAGAAACTGGCATGGATGGCGCTTTCGCCATTAAAGAAGGCCAAGTAAGTGGCGATTACCTACTCAATCTCGATACAGAGGTAGAACACGACTTCACTGTTAGCTGTGCTGGCGGTTGCCATGTTCACGTAAACATTCCATTATTGCGCGAAAACAACCAACCTGGTTATGATGCAGGATTATCTTTTACCGTAACAGGCCTTAAAGGTGGCCACTCCGGCATCGAAATCAACGAACAACGGGCTAATGCTAACCAAGTATTAACACGTGTACTCTATGATATTCAACAACAATATCCTGTATGCTTAGCATCCTTTGAAGGTGGCGTAAAACATAATGCCATTCCTTCTAAAGCAGTTGCTGTATTATCCGTACGCGCTGAAGATGTAGCGGCCATTAAAACATTAATCGCCTACCAAGAAAAGCAATATCTCCATGAATATGGTATCCAAGATCCAGGTCTTACATTTGTTGTAGAAGATGTCGCTACTCCTGATGTAGTATATGCAGATGACACAACAGAAGCTCTTATTACTTATATCTATCTTGCACAAGATGGTGTTCATTCTGTAAGCAAATCTATCCCAAATCTTGTAGAAACTTCTGACAACATCGCTATCGTACGAGAAAACGAACATACTATTGAAATACTCATTTCCATCCGTAGCTCCAATAGCAACAGTCTTGAATTCTTGGCTAAGAAAATGATATTACTTGCGAAAACACTAGGTGTATCTGCAGAGCGTACTGGTGGTTATCCTGCATGGGAATACGATAAAGGCTCCAAGCTTGAAGAACAAGCTATTTCCTTACATAATGAAATGTTTGATACACCAGCTAATGTAAACGCTATTCATGCAGGTCTTGAATGCGGCTTGTTGAAAGGCGTATTACCAAATACCCAAATGATTAGCTTTGGCCCTACTATCGTAAGTCCACATACACCAATGGAACGCGTTCATTTACCATCCGTTGAAAACGTATATGTATACCTCAAAGCATTGTTAGCTAAATTACAATAAACATACACTCTTTTAAATAATGACTATATACTTCATATATAATTTGGTATACTAAAAGTAATCTAATTAGAGATTTATATAACGAATTCTCTTCCCCCCTCCTATGAGGGCTTCAGTCAACTCTTCCCGACTGAACCTTCTATAGGAGGGATTTTTTTATGTTTTTCAAAAAAATATAAAATTAATATATATTCAAACAAGAGTATTCATTCATATATGGAGAAATTGATAATCCCTACGTTTTTCACAATTAATTATGAATATTAAATACATCTGTTAATATACTCATATAATGTATATAATCCATATATTTAAAGAGAATTTTAAGAATAATAGAACTCTCATAACTATGCATATACCCTAGGATGTATTTTCTGTGTTATCCTATAGGTGTATACTGTGTTTATCTTACTCAGGAGGCACATATGATTCCTATTATTATCATATCCGGATTTCTAGGTTCGGGAAAAACAACATTTTTACAACATATACT
>OASU01000545.1_pt1 | contig 10477 bp, 10 predicted proteins | sample 1475801 | NCBI WGS metagenome assembly OASU01 (sample SAMEA2579919, study PRJEB22360) | human gut metagenome | biome: human gut; feature: human-associated habitat; material: faeces | place: Denmark | collected 2008/2010 | reverse complement strand
TTAACTTTACTTAAAGGAGAGAACTTATTTAATTAAAGTTTAACTTTCGCTTATTTCCAAGAAGTTAACAAAATAAAAATAAATTATAAAAATAATCATTTTTAGGATATTGATTTTAAATAAGGTTAATTAAATATAGAAATTAAAAGTTTGGAGAAATTAAAGAAAGTGGACAGGTTACTTTTGAGGAGGTAGATAAACTTGTTGAGAGTATGAAAGAAAATAAAGTGGACAAGTTAATTGTCCACTTTTGTGTTGATTTCTTAGCTTTAATTTGAAAAAGAGCATTTTATTGAAAGAAAATATGGTTTTTCTTTTCAAGTAAAGCTCTAATTTAAAAGTAAGTTTTTAGAATTTTAACCTTTGAGGTTTTATGGCTTTAATTTTTTATGGCTTTTTAATTCTTGAGTTTCAAGCTTTCTTTATTAAATTTGGCTTTTTTAGGTTTTTAAGCAAAGAGCCTCCAAAGCTGAGTGGTGATGAAACAAATAACTATGCCTGCCACTGTTGGTATTAGGAAGCTTAGGGCTGTCCATTTAAAGCTCTTAGTTTCCTGTTTAATTGTCCAGAGGGTTGTACCGCAAGGGTAGTGCATTAGGCATAGTATCATAACATTAATTGCAGTTAGGATTGTCCATCCATTAGCAACTAATAGTTCTTTAAGCTCATATAGGTTGTCTAATTCTAACATTGTGGTGGCTCTTAAATAGCTCATTATTATTATAGGCATTACTATTTCATTGGCTGGTAATCCTAGGATAAAGGCCATTAATATATATCCATCTACCCCTATGGCATTGGCAAGTGGGCTTAAATATTCAGCACATATTGTTAGGATTGAAGCATCACCAATCATTATATTAGAGAATATCCATATAACTGCCCCTGCTGGAGCTGCAATTGCAATGGCTCTACCTAAAACATATAGAGTTCTATCAAATATTGATCTTACTATGACCTTTCCTACTTGAGGTTTTCTATATGGAGGTAGTTCTAATATAAAGTTTGAAGGCATTCCTTTTAGTATTGTCTTTGATAGGATTTTTGATACTAGTAATGTCATTAAGACTCCTAAAATTATAACTACAGTTACTGTAAGGGCTGATATAAAACTTTCTTTTATTCCCACAGATATTCCACCTATGAATATGGCTGCTATGGAAATTAGCATAGGAAATCTTCCATTACAAGGCATAAAAGCATTAGTTAATATAGCTATAATCCTTTCTCTAGGAGAGTTAATGATTCTACATCCTATGATTCCTGCTGCATTGCATCCAAGTCCCATACACATGGTAAGGGCTTGTTTACCACAGGCACAGCATTTTTTAAAACATTTGTCTAGGTTAAATGCTATTCTTGGCAAATATCCTAAGTCCTCTAAGAGAGTGAACATAGGGAAGAAAATTGCCATAGGAGGTAGCATTACTGAAATTACCCAAGCTAAGGTAACATAAATGCCGTCTATTAATATTCCTGATATCCAAGAAGGTAAGTTTAGTCCAGAGAAGAAGTCTCTAATGTAAATTTCTCCATGGGCGAACATATTAGCAAGCATTTCAGATGGGTAATTTGCTAGGGTTATGGTTATCCACAAGACAACTAATAGGGTCATTATCATAATAGGTATTCCTGTTGATTTTGACACAAGTATTTTATCTATTTTTCTCTGGAAGTCAGTATATTCTTCTCCACCTTTAACAACCTTATTTCCTATTCTTTCAGCTTCTTTTATTATGGATTTTATGATTATATCTTCTACTAATTCATCCTTATAATCTTTATTAAGCTCATCTTTTATTTTACTTATCATATTTATATACTTTTCTTGAATATTATATTTATTGTATAAGGATTTTAAGATGCTTGTATTTCCTTCTAGAATTCTAAGAGCTATCCATCTTTTCTTTCTTTTAGGAACTTCAAGGGTTTCATCTAGTATGACTTCTATTTCTTCTATTGCTTTTTCTATAGGGGAATCATAATTTATTGCATTTTTTTTGGAACCTTTTAGGGTGATTTCTTTAAAGGTGGCTTCTTTTAATTCTTCTATGCCAACTCCATTTCTGGCAGAGGAGGAAACAATAGTTGAATTTAGTTCCTTTGATAACAAATCTAAATCTATTTTTATGTTATTTTTTTCTGCTTCATCAGTTAAGTTTACGCAGAGGATTGCCTTTTCTGTTATTTCAGATATCTGTATAAAAAGGTTTAGATTCCTTTCTAGGGAGGTTGCATCAGCCACAACAACCACTATATCTGGATCATTAAAGCATATATAATCCCTTGCGATTTCTTCTTCTTCTGAATTTGATAGCAATGAGTATGTTCCAGGTAAATCTACTATCTTTATAGTTGAATCCTTAAATTCATAGTATCCTTCTGCCTTAGCTACTGTTTTTCCTGGCCAGTTTCCAGTATGTTGATTTAAACCAGTTAGAGCATTAAAAACTGTACTTTTACCTACATTTGGGTTTCCTGCTAATGCTACAACATAGTCTTCCTTGGTGTTTCCTTTTGATTTTTCTTTAGATAATAAGCTAATTCCAGTAGAATTTTTGTTTAAACTCATATCTTTTTCTCCTACTATTAAATTACTTCTATCTCTTCACATTCTTCTTCTCTTATGGCTATTACAGTTCCTCTTATTAAATAGGCTCTAGGGTCACCAAAAGGGCCACCATATAAAACTTTTATATCTGTTCCTTCTATTATTCCTAAGTCAAAAAATCTTCTCCTTAGTTCTCCCTGTGCTTTTATGTCAATTACCTTAACAGTTGACAATATTTTAGCTTCATGTAATTTCAAATTTATTCCTCCTTTTAAGGGTTAATATAATATTTGTTCCTTTTTAGATTTTGAAAGAGGTTGGTTGGATTGATAATTAATGGTATTATTTGTTAAAGTGAATTTTTAGTATAAATAACCATAATTAGAGAGTGATTTATACATATAATATGGTATGATTAAGGATAATTTAGTGTGATTGAAACTTTAGGGTGGATTGAGATGGTTTGTATATGTGGATTAATAAGGAGTTTAGAGACTATGCTTTAAGCTTAAAGGGAGATTTTAGTTAGATTTTTAAAGTGAGTGTATAATTTTGAAAAAAGTTATAAAGCTTTATCTTACATATATGAGTTATTTTCTTCCCTTAAATGAGTATATAATTGAAAAAAGTTATAAAAAATTTATAGGGAAGGATTATAAGAATAAAGAGTAATAAATTTAAATTATTAACAGTTTTGTTATATAATATTAGTAACATTCTGGGGGGATGGGGTGATTTTTAATGAGTAATTTTATGATGAAGCAATTAAGAAACTTGATTATGATGAAAGACCATTATGTTATTTGAAGTGTTCTCTTTTAACTTTTGTATGCAGAAGAGGATATTAAAGAACAGCATGGAGTAAAGCTGGGTTCTCTTTTAACTTTTGTATGAAGAAGAGGATATAGATAAGAGATACTTATTATAGCAAATAAAAGAGTGTTTTTTTATGAGTTAAATTTAGGTTTTTGGCATACAGAAAGCTTTTTATATGAGGATATTTCTTCTATTGAAGAAAGGGAAGGAATACTTAGGAAATCTATAGTTATGAATGTAAATGGAGAAGTAGTTAAGATAGGTAATATAATTTCTGGAAATGTTCAAAGGTTTATTTGTATTGCAAAGGATAATATTAAGGTGGGAAGAGTTTAATGAGGAATAAAAAGTGTAGAAGAATTATAGAAATTTTATTTATATTATTACTAATAGTACCTTCACAGCCTATTTATGCAAGAGCAGGAGGAGGCGGTGGAGGAGGTGGAGCGGGAGGTGGTGGCTTTATATCATCAAGTGAAAGTGGTGGTGGAAAAGATGGGGCCAGTGCCTTTGATTTCAAATTTATTATGAAACATAAACTCCTTTTTGGATCAGTAGCTTTTTTCTTGCTGTCTGGAGGGGTAGTTTTAATGTTTGTTGAGATGGATAGGTATAGTAAAGTGGTTAAGCGCAAAAGTGATAAGCTAAGGGAGTTAGCCTTAAAGGATCCTTACTGGAATATTAATTATATAAAATCTGTTGTGGAAGATACCTTTTATAGTATTCAGTATGCTTGGAATGATGATGAATATGAAAGGGTGGAGAGTTTACTTACAACTTCATTATATAATAAGCATCTTAAGGTTTTAGAGGAGCTTAAAAGTGAAAATAAGAAAAATGTCTTAGAGGATATTCAGTTTAATGGATGTAGAATAATAAGTCTCTTTGAGGGGGATGAAAAGAAATGGGGATTTATTTGGGTTGAGGTTAATTTTTCCATGAAGGATTACATAGTTAATACAAAGGGGAAAAGAAGAGTAATAGAGGGAAATGATAATTATAGCAGAAGTGACTTTGAGTATTGGAAGTTTGTGTATATTGATAATACATGGCTCCTTTCAAATATATTGCAGAAAAATGAAGTGGGTTCAGGCTATAAGAAGTTATATAGAGAGGCTGAAAATGCCTATGGCTCTAGTAATATGAAGAAGGTTTAAAATTTAGGAGAGGTGAAAGATGAATATTGATATGGGATGGATGATTTTAGGCTTTGGTGCATTTATATTTTTAATTAGTTCGGTAGGTCAGCTAAGAAATGAAGTTAAACTTATGAGAGGGACTTTAAATAGGATTGCTGAAAGGGTAGGAGTAACTGAGATACTAACAAAGGAAGAAAAGGATGAATTAATGAGGCTAGTTTCAGAAGGAAAGAATGTTGAAGCTGTAAGAAGATGCAGAGAGATTACAGGTCTTGGCCTAAAGGAAGCTAAGGAATATGTTGATGGATTTGGTGAGAAGAAGATAGATTAGTCTTTGATTTAATACTATTGAAAAGTTATGGATAAATTTATTCATAAGGTAATAATGAGTTAAATAAGTTTTACATAACGTTTTGAGTTTAACAAAGAAGTTGTTAAACTGTTAAAGGTGAATTTTAGTGAAAAATGAAATATTAGATGGATAAATGTTGAAAAAAGTGTTATGGTAATATATAATAAAAATGCCTTATAAAGTAATTAGATTATTGTTATAAGGGAGTTATGTATTCAAAGTCAATTATGAATTTGATTAAGATTATAAGTAACATTTGTATAATATTTATGTTGTGCATGTTGCTACCTCCCGTTGATAGACTTATAAAGCTATTAATAGTTATATTGTATACTGATTTGTGTTATGGAGGTATGGTAGAGGATGAAATGTATATTAATTAATGTGCAGTTTGTTCAGTTTTTTCATATACTTGTTAGCTTTGATATCTACCGGTCGTTTAGTTAATAAGTTTTTTGGAGTTTAAATATGAATATAAAAGTCAAGTTTAAAAATAAGAGATATACTCATTTAGATGTAAAGAAGAATTATTTAAAGTATGAAAATCTAATAAAAAAACCAAAATGGATAGCAAGTCATGGCTTTTATCCTTTTATACATTATAAAATTAAATTTAATAAATATATTTACGATGAAGATATTAATAATAAAAAAAAGGATCCAAAAGGAAGAAACATATTTTATTCTTCACATGTTGATGGATATATATATCAATATTATGGTCAATTAGTTAATGAGTATTATGATAAAAAATCTATTGAATTAGGAATTAATAAAGTAGCTACAGCATATAGGAATAATTTAAGAGGAAAGTGTAATATACATTTTGCGAAAGAAGTATTTGAATTTATATGTAAGTGTAATAATGCATTCATTTATGTTAGTGACTTTAAAGGATTTTTTGATAATTTAGATCATAATTATTTAAAAGAAAAGTTAGAATATGTATTAAATGTTTCTAAGTTACCAATAGATCAGTATGTAATTTATAAGAATATAACGAAATATACGTATATAGAATTATCTGATATTAAAAGTGTAAAAGATAAAAATGATAATAAGGTTAATGCAAAAGCTAAGTATTTTAATACACAGGAATTTAGAAGTTTTAAGAAAAATAATTTGAAAAAAAATAAAGAAGAATATGGAATACCTCAAGGGGCATCTATTAGTTCTGTTTATTCTAATATTTATATGATTGATTTTGACAAGAAAGTAAATGACTATGTAACAAGCAATAAAGGTTTATATAGAAGATATTGTGATGATTTAATTATTATTATTCCAATAAGAGATGATGAAGAATTTAATAATGAATGTATTGAATATGGCAATAAAATAGAGTCAATAGTTCAAGATACACCAAGATTAGAGTTGAGCCCCGAAAAAACAGAAAAATTTATATATAGTGATTGTAAAGATAAAAAGCTTACAAATTTAAAAGAAAACAAGGATATTATTAATTATTTGGGTTTTAGCTTCGATGGAAATACTGTAAAAATTAGAGAAAAAAGTGTATTTAAATATTACTATAGGGCATATAAGAAAGTTGCAACAGTTAAAAGATATAGTGGTGATATAAGACAGAATGTAATAAAGAAAAAATTATATCAACAATATACTCATTTAGGTGACTATAAGTATGGTAAAAAGTATGGTAATTTTATTACATATGCTAGAAGGGCAGAAGAAGTATTTAATGAGAGTAATATATTGGAAAATAAAATACATAATCAGATTAAACGGCATTGGAATAATATAAATAAGCGTTTAAATAAATAACCTAATATTTTAATATTAGGTTATTTATTATATAAGAAGAGTTATAGCTTCTCTAACTTAAAAACTATTCTACATCAATAAATTCTTTTATGTAATTTTTGACTATTTGCTTGTGTCTTTCTTCATATTTATTTTTAGGATTCTTTAAAACATTTAAATCTTCTTCAATAGTTTTTAAGTTCCATTCAGATTCATCATCATAAAGTCCAATTACTAAAGTTGGAACTGTTATTGATAATTTAGCTGAAGGTATTTCTCTTAGAACTTTTTCAAAATTAGAAACTCCACTATCTATTCTTTTACTTAAGCTATATGATGGTACTATTAATACACATATATCAGTTAGATTATATGAGTATGATAATTGAAATTTGAAGTAGTTTCTATATGAACTTGCTACATTTCCAAATTCAACTTCTATTTGTATAGTTATTTTTTCACCATTTTCATTAATAAATGTTTTTTTGAAATCACTTCTTAAACTATCTTCGTTACTATCTGGAGTTGCCAAAGGTTCATCTTCCCATCCAAGATTTAAAAACATAAGTCTAAAGTATGTATTCATTATTTGTTGAATAACATCTTTTCCTTTCTGTTTTTTTGATTTTCCTTCATAAACAGGAAGGGGAGTATTTTGACAAACGTAGATTAATTCATCATAAGCTTGTTTATATTTTGGATGTTGAAGTATTTCTTCAGCATACCTATAAGAGTAAGTTTTTATTTTCATTAGTTTGCTCCTTTTAATCCAGTAAATTTTTATTCAACTGACTTAAAACATAAGTATTATTTAGCCAAAAGCTTTGGTTTGTCATATATCTTCCATCTGGTAACTCATTAGCATCCCTTGAAACATTTCCAATTTCAGTACCATCTTCAAATCTATAAGCACTTTTTTGCGCGTGAGGTCTTATATGAATAACTCTATTTGATTCTTTATTAGGTAAGTTATTGCTATAAATTACTTTGCCATTTTTATCAGTTTTAGGAGTGAATTTTACTCCATCTATTATTACGTTTCTTATGTTTTCCCAACCTTCGCGTACAGTAGTGTTTAAATCATCATAAGGTATGTTCCAAAGCTGAGCTCCTTTTAGAACATATTTATCACCATCTTTTTTATAAACTACAAATAAGAATTTTTGCTGATCAAGATAGTTAAATAATTTTGATTCTTCCCAAGTTTCTTCTACAAGTTTTTTAAATTTAAATGTAGGTAGGGGACTGCTTTCAACTATTTTATCTTTAGATTCAATGCGCAGTGCTTTTACGGTTATATTAGCTTTTTCAAATTCTTCTGCTTTGTTAGACTTTATACCTAGCATACGGTAGGCTAGGTCAATCCATTGAGCCTTATTGTTTTTATATTCTTTATCAAATATTTTGCAAAGCTCCTCATCAGTTTTTCCTGCATAGGAGTTTATTTTATCTATTATTATTTCTTCAAAAGTATTAAATTTAAGTTCACTAGCATCTTTAATAATTGGCTCATAGGTTGTCTTATTTGGAACTATGAAGTTATTAAGCACATAAGTCATATAAGAGGCTTTAAATGAAAAGGCTCTAGGTTTAGCAGGAATATCTGAAAAAGGTTGTCCACGTCTATTTGAAGAAGAGGCTGATTTAGTAGCAGCACCAAGATACATTGTATCTCCTTCTGAAAGTTCATGAGCTTTACCTGCTTTTATTTTATCTACAATTATTTTGAAGTCATTTTTTATTATTTCTAAATCTTCTTTAGGTGGAGTAAATAGCTTAGCATAGTTTATTTTATAATCTAATCTATTTTCTATATCCTTAGAATATAGGTAGTAAATAAGTAATATAAGTTGAGACTTATTCCAAAGATGACTATCTTCAAAGTTTTCTTCAACAACTTTGAAATAATCAATCATAGTTATTATTAAACGTTCCTTAGCTGAAAGAGTTTTATTTTTGTTTATTTTATAAGGTGTTACCTTAAGTTCTACCCCTGCATCAGGAAAATCAGGTCTAGAATCATTATTACATTTATAATGGAAGTAACATTCTTCTATAAGGTCACCTAATCCACCTTTTCTTTTTTTGTTTTCATGATTTTCTGCATATTCTTCTTTTTCTTCACTGATTAAAAGTTCAGATTCATATTTTGTATAATCCTTTAAAACATCATTAAATGTTTTGCCTATAAGTTTTTGAGCATAATTTTCTATACTTATAGGATTGGTTTCATCATATAATTTTGTTGACATAATAATCTCCTTGTTAATATGTTAAAAAGATATAATAATCTTTTGGTAATTCATATTTAAATAGTAATTCTAACCATATTATACTATAGAATTATTTTGAAATTAAATTAATTATAGGTAAATATAATGATTAAATTGCTTTTAAAGAAAATAGTGGATAAATATTAGTGTAATAGGTATTTGAATAATTTTTTACTAATATTAACATAATTAAAGAAGAGTAAGTTTCGCTTTGAATTTATCAAAATGTTATGTATAATTAATTAGTAACAAAGAGACGAATTAGATTGAGGTGCATATAATGGCGATAGAAAAAACTGTATGTGAACTGTTTGCAGGTGTTGGTGGATTCCACCTTGGATTAAGTAAAGCATCAGCAGACTGGGAGGTTCTTTGGGCGAATCAATGGGAACCTTCAAGAAAGGTACAGCATGCATTTGAGTGTTATGCAAAGCATTTTCCAAAGACAAATGCTGTTAATGAAGATATAGCTTTAGTAAATGAAAATCCAGAGGCTTTTGGACTTCCAAAGTATAATTTACTTGTAGGTGGTTTTCCATGCCAAGATTATTCAGTAGCTGCTACGAAATCAAAAGGAATAGAAGGGAAAAAAGGAGTTTTATGGTGGGAGATAAGAAAGTTTCTAGAAAGAGACATGCCACCATTTGTACTTTTAGAAAATGTTGATAGATTACTAAAATCTCCTGCAAAGCAAAGGGGAAGAGATTTTGGAGTAATGTTAACTTGTTTTAGAGATTTAGGATACAATGTTGAGTGGAGAGTTATAAATGCGGCAGATTATGGATTCTCTCAAAGAAGAAGAAGAGTATTTATATTTGCTTATAAACATGATACTAATTATTGTGAAAGAGTAACTCAAGGATTAGAAAATGAGGGCTTCATGGAAGCTTATATAAAAGAAAATGGATTCTTTGCAGAACCATTTCCTATAGAAACTATATATAGTGAAGATGAAAAAGTATTAAATCAAGATATACTTGAGGTATCAAATCATTTTTCATTTGGTTTCCAAGAAGCAGGAACATTAATAAATGATAGAATTTATACAACTAGATATACACCACAAAGTCAAGAACCAGTTACACTTGGTGAAATACTTCAAAAGGATGTAAGTGAAGAGTTCTATTTAGGTGAAGAATTAGATAGATGGACTTATATGAAGGGCGCTAAGGCAGAGCCTAGAACAACTAAAGAAGGCTTTGAGTATATCTATAGAGAGGGAGCTGTTGGATTCCCAGATAACTTAGAGTTGCCTGCAAGAACAATGCTTACAAGTGAAGCAAGTGTAAATAGAAGTACTCATGTAGTAAAAGATCCACAAACTAATAGATTAAGAGTATTAACACCAGTAGAGTGTGAAAGATTAAATGGCTTTGATGATGAGTGGACTAATACAGGAATGACTCAGAAGTTTAGATATTTCTGTATGGGAAATGCATTAGTTGTTGGATTAATTGAAAGAATGGGTAGAAAATTAGATAGAATATTTGAATTAGAAGATTAGTTTTAAGAGCATACTATTGATTTAGTATGCTCTTTATTTTTATATTTGTTTGAAATAATTTGATTAATATGATAATTTTAA
>OASU01000518.1_pt1 | contig 10903 bp, 7 predicted proteins | sample 1475801 | NCBI WGS metagenome assembly OASU01 (sample SAMEA2579919, study PRJEB22360) | human gut metagenome | biome: human gut; feature: human-associated habitat; material: faeces | place: Denmark | collected 2008/2010 | reverse complement strand
AATGAACAGTATTCAAGTAAAATTGATGGTCTGCCGGGTAATGATGATTTAGGATCGATGGGTGCCTGGTATGTATTCGCTTGCATCGGACTTTATCCCGAAATACCAGGAGTGGGAGGTTTTACTGTAAATACACCGATATTTTCATCAGTGAAGGTTCATCTGAAGAAAGGGGATATTGTGATAAAAGGCGGTTCTGAAAAGAATATTTATATAAAGAACATGAAGTTAAACGGTAAATCGTATGACAGTACATGGCTCGATTGGGATCAACTGAATAATGGAGCTACGATAGAATACACTACCTCGTCCAAGCCTGACGTGAAGTGGGGAACAAAAGTAACACCTCCCTCTTTCCCTTAAAGCAAATCAACGAAGTATATAAATTTATGATATAAGATAATTTTGTAAGAGCACTTATTTATAATATCAAACGTAAAAATGAAAAGAAAACTACAAAACATAGCTTATCTACTGATGGCTGCCGCCTTCGTTGCTTCATGTAGCGAAAAGAAACAAATATCAGAATTTCCGGATTGGGCATGGACGGACTTTCAGCGTCCGGAGGGTGTTAATCCGATTATCTCTCCTGACACAACAACCCTTTTCTATTGTCCGATGAGACAGGATTCAATAGCATGGGAAGCAAGTGATACATTTAATCCGGCTGCTACGATCTATGATGGAAAAGTTGTAGTACTCTATCGGGCTGAAGATAACTCGGCAACCGGTATCGGAACACGTACCTCTCGTTTGGGATATGCCTCTTCTGACGACGGACTACATTTCAAACGAATGTCCGTACCCATATTTTATCCGGCAGACGACAGCCAGAAAGAATTGGAAAATCCCGGCGGTTGCGAAGATCCGCGTGTTGCCGTAACAGAAGACGGACTTTATGTAATGCATTACACACAATGGAATCGCAAACAGGCGCGTTTGGCAGTGGCCACCTCGCGCGATCTTCAAACGTGGGAAAAACATGGACCGGCTTTTGCAAAAGCATACAACGGAAGATTTATAGATGAATTTTCCAAATCTGCCTCTATTGTAACCAAATTAATTGACGGCAAACAAGTGATTGCCAGGATTGATGGGAAATACTGGATGTACTGGGGAGAAAAGTTTGTGAATCTAGCTACTTCCACAGATTTGGTAAACTGGGAACCAATGTTGGACGAAAACGGAGAATTCCTGAAAGTGATGACTCCGCGCGAAGGTAAGTTCGACAGTGATCTAACTGAATGTGGTCCTCCTGCCATCCTGACGGATCAAGGAATCCTGTTGTTCTATAACGGTAAAAATAAATCAGGTGTTGAAGGGGATACACTTTATACAGCAAACTCCTATTGTGCAGGGCAAGCCTTGTTTGATGCCAAAGACCCTGCCAAATTAATTGATCGTCTGGATAAGCCATTCTATATTCCCGAATCGGATTTTGAGAAGAGCGGACAATATCCTGCCGGAACTGTATTCATAGAAGGACTTGTGTTCCACAATCAGAAATGGTTCTTATATTATGGATGTGCCGATTCACGCGTGGCGGTTGCCGTATATGATCCTCGCAAAAAATAAGGAAAACATTCATGAAGAAGATAACAATTTGTAAAAGATAGATTAAGACTAAGACATGAAAAAAATTATTTTATTGATTGCGGCAGCTTGTATGGCATGTACAGCTGCATTTGCCCAAACAGTGAAGCCTTTTAAAGAGGGTGAAAGGGCAGTGTTTTTAGGAAATAGTATAACGGATGGCGGTCATTACCATTCATACATCTGGTTGTATTATATGACCCGTTTTCCGGATATGCCTATCCGTGTTTTTAACGGTGGTATTGGTGGAGATACGGCCTATGATATGAACAAACGCCTGGATGGTGATATTTTTGCGATGAAACCTTCCGTGTTGATGGTGACTTTTGGTATGAATGATTCCGGATATTTTGAATACAATGGTGATAAGCCCAAAGAATTCGGTGAACAGAAATATCAGGAAAGTGTAAAGAATTACCAGCAGATGGAGAAACGCTTTAAAGATCTTCCTGATACCCGTATCGTGATGGTCGGAACTTCTCCGTATGATGAAACCGTACAACTTAAAGAGAATACACCGTTCAAGACAAAGAATGAAACCATCAAACGACTTGTTGAATATCAGAAAGAATCGGCAGCTAAGAATAATTGGGAATTTACTGATTTAAATGCGCCTATGGTTGCTTTGAATCAGCAATATCAGCAGAAAGATCCTACCTTTACTCTTTGTGGAAGTGACCGTATTCATCCCGATAACGACGGACACATGGTGATGGCCTATCTTTTCCTGAAAGCCCAGGGATTTGTAGGTAAAGAAGTAGCGGATGTGGAGATTAATGCTAATAAGAAACAAGCCGTCAAGTCGGAGAACTGTACTATTTCAAATATAAAGAAGAGCGGAAAAGACTTGAGCTTTGACTACCTGGCAGGTGCTCTTCCTTATCCTTTGGATACTATTCCTCGTGGTTGGGGACAGAAAAAGAGCCAGGCAGAAGTGCTGAAGGTTGTTCCTTTTATGGAAGAGATGAACCGCGAAACGTTGAAAGTAACAGGACTGAAAGGCAATTATAAATTGTTGATAGATAATGAAGAAATAGGAACCTGGAGTGGAGATGAACTGGCAAAAGGCATTAATCTTGCTGCTGAATCCAAAACTCCCCAATACCAACAGGCATTGGCGGTTATGCACCTGAATGAATATCGTTGGGAAATTGAAAAAACATTCAGAGAGTATGCATGGTGTGAATTCGGTTTTTTCCAACAAAAGGGATTATTGTTTGCTGATGACAGAAAAGCGATCGAGGTGATGGATGAAAACCTGGATAAAAACGTTTGGTTGAAGGGACGTCGTGATATGTATTCAAAGATGATGTTTGAAGCTGTCCGTGATGCTCGCCAGCAAGAAATGGAGGTTCTTATCAATAAGATTTATGAAATAAATAAGCCTGTTGTAAGAAAAGTTTTACTTAGAAAGATATGATGCGATAACAGCGTAGAAATACGATAGAATACTCATCGTGATGAGAATTTTTTCTCATTGCGATGAGTGTTTTTTCTTATCCTAGTGAGTATGTTTGAGAAATATATGAATAGATAGCTAGTCTTGTAATAGCCTGGTAATGTATATCTTATTGTAGCTTTTGCATTAAACAGGCTACCTTTATTGAATTCTTAATGGTTCTTAATCAAATTCCGTGCTACTTATTTATGTTCAATAACCTTATTCATGGCTATTCCGGGGTACTTTAAGATGCATATAGCTTGGATAATTTATTTGCTATTTCTAATATGCCGATATCCCTTTATCCATCAACCTTTCAATGAGCTTTACTAGCACGGAATTTGAAGAAGAACCTTCTTAATTCTTTTTCCAGAAACCGGAAGTGAAAAGCAATAATACTGTAAACAATTCCAAACGTCCCAAGAGCATTAAGAAAGAGAGTAGCCATTTGGCAGCATCCGGCAGTTCACTCCATGAAAAGGCCGGGCCACATGTGCCGAGTCCCGGTCCCATATTGCCTATACTTGAGATCACTGTTCCGATTGATTCCAAAAAACCTACTCCTAAGCCCATCATGACAAGTACACTGATAATCACAATGACTGCATACAAAAAGGTGAAAGCTAGTACGGTAGATTGTATTGAAGGGGAAATCACTTGCTTATTTACTCGTACCGGGAGCACGGCATTAGGGTGAAGAATATGCTTGAATTCGTTTTTTGCAACCTGAAGCAGAATAACCATACGAATACATTTGATACCTCCGGTTGTACTGCCGGCACAAGCTCCGATGATCATTACTATTACAAGACATCCCCAAAGGATAGAAGGCCATAGCATATAATCGGCAGTAGCAAATCCCGTAGAAGTTTGCAAGGAGATCACTTGGAATAGTGATTTGCGGAACGCTTCTTCTATGGAGATAGAAGAAGTCTGATGGAGCCAGACGGCAATAAATATAGTAAAAAAAGAAACACACAAGAAATAGAATTTCAACTCTGCATCATGAATGAACTTTTTTATTTTTCCATTGAACATCAACAGTAATAGCGTGAAGTTGATGCCCGAAAGAAACATGAAAGTAGAGATTACATAATCGATATAGGGTGAGTGATAATATTCAATACTCGCTTGTTTGGTAGAAAATCCACCGGTGCTGGTAGTTGTGAAAGCATGACATATACTATCGAATACGCTCATACCGCCGAGTACTAATAGGACAATTAATGTTCCCGTCATTCCGGCATAAATACCCCAAATCCATTTAGCGGTGATGCCAATGCGGGGATGCACTTTATCATGAGTAGGTCCACTGGCTTCTGCTGCAAACACCTGAATCCCACCCACACCGAAAATCGGTAGAACGGCAATGGTGAAGAATACAATACCCAGACCACCTATCCATTGCGTCATAGCTCGCCAGAAAAGTATTCCATGAGGCATTGACTCTATATTATTCAAGATAGTGGCACCAGTACTGCTGAACCCGGACATCGTTTCAAAAAATGCATCCGTGACACTTGGGATATACCCTCCTATATAATAAGGCAACATTCCGAAAAGGGAAAAGGTGACCCATGCTGCACTGACTATGACATATCCATCACGGCGATTCAGGGAGTTTACTGCATCTTTTCCAATAGCGAGCAGCAGAACCCCGATGCAGGCAGTGACGGCTGATGAAATCAGGAAGCTTTGCAAGTCGTTTTCTTTATAGAAAAGAGAGACCCCTCCACAACATAACAGCATGGCTGTTTCTATCAGAAGCAGAAAACCCAGAATCCGGAATATCATCTTCGAGTTAATCATAGACAAGTAATTTATTAAATAATACTTGATACTTAATACTTAGTTAAAGAACTTCTCAATCTTTTTAATCATCATGCTTAGGCAGAATACGACTACATGGTCGCCGGGGAGGATTTGCGTATCACCTGTCACCAGGATACCTTCTCCGTTACGGATCATTCCTCCGATGGTAGTACCTTTTGGAAGTCCTAGGTCTTTAATCAGGTGTTTGGTTATTTTAGCTCCTTCCGGTACGGTGAATTCTGCAACGTCCGCATTGGCAAAAGTCAGGCATTTCACATTAGAAACGTCGGCATCCAGCATCATTTGGTAGATGTGGCTGGCAGCAATCATTTTTTTATTGATAACCGTGCCGATGTCGAGACTCTCTGCCATACCGATATAGTCGATGTTCTCCACTTCTGCTACCGTTTTTTCCACTCCCATACGTTTGGCGGCGAGACAGGCCAGGATATTCGTTTCCGAGTTGCCGGTCAAGGCTACAAATGCTTCGGTATTTTTTAGCCCTTCTTCGATAAGCAGATCCATGTCACGACCGTCTCCGTTGATAATCATTGTCTTATCATCCAGTAGTTCTGTCAGACGGTTGCAACGGTTCAGGTCATTATCCACTATTTTCACCTGCATATAGTCCGGCACATATTGTGCGGTACGGACTGCGATACGGCTACCTCCCATAATCATTACATTGCGTACGTCGGCATAGTCTTCTTTGCCGGCTATCTTACGTATGTAAGGAATGTATTTGCGGGTAGTGGTGAAATAAACAATGTCATGCAATTTAATAACATCGTCTCCACGAGGGATAATCGTTTCCGTTCCGCGTTTGATGGCTACTACGTGATAAGGAATGTTGGGACCGCCTAGCTGATGCAGCGGTATATTCAGGATTTCAGCCTTTTCGCGCATCTTCGTACCACTATGCCGACCTCCACAGACCTCCCACCATTGGCGTACCCAGCTCATACGCATGGAGGATACGATTTCTTTAGCAGCCAGCATTTCCGGGTAAATCAGAGAATCTACTCCCAGTTTCTGGAAAAACTCTTTATTTTTAGGCAGAAGATATTCATAGTTGTCGATACGCGCCACTGTTTTTTTAGCTCCCAGGTTGGTGGCCAGCATACAGGCAGTCATGTTGCGACTTTCGTCCGGTGTGACTGCGATAAAAAGGTCGGCTTCTTTGACGCCTACTTCTTTCAATCCGGAGATGGAAGAAGGAGAAGCGGCAACAGTCAGCAAGTCAAAATTGGCGCTAAGAGCACTTAGTTTCTCTTCGTTATCATCCATCAAGATAATGTCTTGCTTCTCGCGCGATAACAGCTTGGCCAAATGGGTGCCCACGTTGCCGGCACCGGCAATAATAATCTTCATGTCAATTGATAAATTCTTTTATTTTAGTCAGAATCCCTTCTTCATCCATGCCGCACAGTTGATACAGTTCGGCAACTGATCCATGCTCTACAAATAGGTTAGGGATACCGATACGCTTCACGGTCGGTTTGTATTCGTTGTCTGCCATAAATTCAAGGATAGCACTACCCATCCCGCCTTTGATAATCCCGTCTTCAATAGTCAGGACATGTTGGAATTTCTGTCCTATTTCATGTAGCAGTTCTTCATCCAGCGGTTTCAGGAATCGTAGGTCGTAATGGGCGATAGACAGATTTAAATCAGCTTCTGCCCGGGTGATGGCGCGGGCAGCTATGTTTCCTATCGGTCCGATAGTAATCACTGCAAGGTCATTACCTTCTTTCAGTTTCCGTCCTTTTCCTACCGGAATTTCTTCCAGCGGACACTTCCAGTCTACCAGTACACCGCGTCCACGGGGGTAGCGGATCACGAACGGTCCCTTGTCCGGCAATTGTGCCGTATACATCAGGCGACGTAATTCATGTTCGTCCATCGGGGAGCTGATAGTCAGGTTGGGGATCGGGCGTAAACATGCCATATCAAAAGCTCCGTGATGAGTGGGACCGTCTTCGCCAACCAGTCCGGCGCGGTCGAGACACAAAACAACAGGAAGATTCTGAATCGCTACGTCGTGGATGATATTATCATGCGCCCGTTGCATAAAAGAAGAATAGATATTGCAGAACGGTTGCAGTCCGTCTTTAGCCATCCCTCCGGAGAAGGTAACCGCATGTCCTTCGGCAATGCCGACATCGAAAGCGCGTTTCGGCATTTTCTCCATTAGTATATTCATCGAACAGCCGCTGGGCATGGCGGGAGTGACACCGACAATCTTCGGGTTGGCTTCGGCAAGTTCCACCAGTGTATTTCCGAATACGTCCTGGAAAAGCGGGGGCATTCCTTCGGTGTTGGCAATGAAGCGTTCGCCGGTGACGGGATCGAATTTGCCGGGAGCATGCCATTCGGTAGCGTGTTTCTCTGCCGGACCGAATCCTTTTCCTTTGATAGTATGCAGGTGCAGGATTTTAGGTCCTTGCATATCTTTGATATCACGTAATACTCTTGCCAGGTTCTTTACGTCGTGTCCGTCTATCGGACCGAAGTAACGGATATTCATCCCTTCAAAAATATTCTGTTGCTGGGCCGCCATTGATTTCAGGCTATTTCCGAAACGGATGAGCGCTTTGCGGCGTTCTTCGTTTAAAATGCCAAGTTTGAACAGCATACGCGAGAGCTTGAAACGTAGCTGATTATAGCGGTTGGAAGTTGTCAGGTTGAAAAGATACTGCTTCATGCCTCCTACGCTGCGGTCGATTGCCATATCATTGTCATTCAGGATAATGAGCAGGTTGTTCGACGTGGCAGATGCGTTGTTCAGTCCTTCAAAAGCCAGTCCGCCACTCATTGATCCGTCGCCGATAATGGCTACTACATGGCGTTTGGCGTCTCCTTTCCGGGCGGCTGCGCCAGCCATACCGAGAGCGGCAGAAATAGAATTGGAAGCGTGTCCGCACGTGAAAGTATCATATTCGCTTTCTTCCGGAGATGGGAAAGGGCGGATTCCTCCGAGTTTCCTGTTTGTGGAAAATGCTTCACGGCGTCCTGTAAGAATTTTATGGCCGTATGCCTGATGTCCCACGTCCCATACAATACGGTCGTATGGTGTATTGTAGACGTAGTGCAGAGCTACGGTTAGTTCCACGGTTCCCAGGCTGGCGGCGAAGTGTCCGGGGTTGCAGCAGAGTTCTTTAATAATGTCTTGCCTTAGTTCACCGCATACTTCCGGCAGTTGCTCTACGGTTAGTTTACGTAGGTCTTCGGGGTAATTGATGGAGTTTAACAAGTTATATGTTGGTTCACTATTCATGATTCTAGGAAATTTAGTGCAAAAATACGAAAAGAAAGTATATTCGACCTCCTTTTCGGCGAAAAACTTATTTTGTTTCCTACTGTCTAATCAGTCTGTAGTACCAATAATAAATGAATAAATGAGAGTAGGTTAACTATCCAGTTAATCTAAATGGTTACTTTTTATCAATGAACTAATCATTTTACATGTATGTCTTCTTGTTTTATTCCTTTAAATAATGGTTGGAATTCATTGGCTATTTCATCCAATAATTGATTAGAAATATTCATTGATAACTGATTTGTATGAATGAGGATTTTGTTGTTTCCTTTATGTAAATTATACCAATTATTCTCAACTTCGATTGTGCGTTCATCCCATTTAACCTCAAATAACTTCTGTAAATCAATAATATCTTTATATTGGCGGACATAATGACCGCAAGCTATTATGATGATAGGAAAAGACTTAAAAAAAGGGTGATTCAATAAATTTGTAGTCCTATTTTTGATAGATTCTGTAACTTCGGGGCTTTCCTTGCTATAAAGACTACATATGCCACTGAATTCTGTAATAAAGCAATATTTTAGAAAGTCTATTTCATCATTTTTTGTTCTATCTGGATGATTACTATCGATAGCCCTTATTTTATCTATAAGTTTTTGATAGTTATACCATGTAGTATTGGTCCCGTGATTTTCATTTCTTTTCTTTTGAGTGAATAGTTGTCCTTTAAAAGGGAATAATGGACTGAATTTTTCTTCTCTAGGGCATTCAGAAAACCAAGAAGGTATATTATCAGGATTTTGTTTGTTTGTATCATTTATGATACTTAACCACTGTTCTTCGTTTTTTGTTATACTCAACTCATAAATGTTATCTGGGTCATGTTTTGGATCAATAGCACATTCTTTGCCGATAATTAAAATATCAGCATCAGGATTTCCATAGCCAATGAATTCCGCCTTGTCATTATCTTTTGTGAGTTTTTTATCTCTTATGAGTTCTTTAAAATAATAGTTTTTCATATTTTGGTTATTTAAATGTTGGAAAATATCAATAAGCTGGCCGTTGTTGTTTATGTCATTTTTTGATTTTTTCATTTGCTCTGTACGTTTCGGTGATTTTCTTTTTTAAGATGATTAATTTAGTTACAGTTCCTCTCAATTCCTTTTTATATTGAAGAGTGTTTTCACAATCACCAACCGTTAAAGTTGACAATATATATAACTTCATATTGACAATCGTTTCAGCAGTCTGCTTACTAATGTTGAACTTTTGCATCAGACTTAGGATGGCTTTTGGAGTACTATTTTTATGTTTAATAGTGGATATAATTGTAGGGATGTTATCTATAATATTACAAAGTTCTTTATATACTTTAATGTCTTCTTCTATTTTGTAAGCCCATAAATTCAAATTATCGTAAATATATTGATAGATACTTTCATGCCAAATAATTTTGTAATATGGAATTGATAAATTTATTTCAGTTCGATCTAAATCGTCGACATCGTAGTTTATTTCTGTTTCATCACTAGGATTATAATCTTCCGTTTCTGGTAGTATCCATTCAGAATAGCCGAATTCTTTTTCATAATATGAATTTATTTCTTCTGAATTTTTAGATGCATCATTGAAGACTTGATTATCTTCTTCTTCTTCTTCTGCAATATTATTGTTCAGAAGTTTTTTGGCACGTATAAAAAAAGCTCTTACACAAGAATCCTGTATGAATGAAATATTGTTCCAGTTCCAGTCGGTATCTATGATACTAAATAAATCAACTCCTTGTATGGATAGTATTCCGTTTTGGTTATCTGCTTTTAGGCTAACTTGTATGTTATTCATATTATGGATAATTATATTTTGCAGTTTGTTGGTTTGATTATCAGATAAAGACAAAGATAAGAAAGTTCTTTTGCTTCTCCAATTATTTGTCATATCTTTATTGTACTTTTGCTTCGAGAAAAAGTTTAAAAAACAATATATTCAATAGATGTCTATTAATGAACTTATAAACCAGTCTGAAGGTCGGCGTTTAGAATTTAAAGGTGAGCTTCCTACAAATTCTGATTTAGCAAAAACTGTAGTGGCTTTTGCCAATGATGCGGGAGGTGAAATTTATATAGGTATCAATGATAACCCGCGACAGATAATAGGGTTGTCAGAAGAAGAATTACCTCGTATTGAAGAGCAAATTAGTAATTTAATATATGATAGATGTTATCCGATTATATTACCTGAAGTCTCTTTTTTAACTATAGAGGACAAACACCTTATTAAAGTGTGTATTTATCGTGGAAGTATGCCCCCTTACTATCTTAAAGATAAAGGGAAGCTGAAAGGAACTTATATTAGGGTTGGTTCAACCAATAAACTAGCTGATGAAACAATTATTGCAGAGTTAGAGCGGAGACGGAGAAATATTTCTTTTGATAGTGAGGTTGTCATGGATAAGTCCGCAGATGAATTGGATATAAGTGGGTTTAAATTACTCTACAAAGAGAAAACAGGTGAAGATTTAAATATTCAAGTACTTCGTAAACTGGAATTGGTTAAGACTGAACAGGATAAAGAATATCCTACAAAAGCTTTACTTCTATTTTCGGATGATAATTTGCGTAATTCTATGTTTCCGAATGCCAAAGTTGAATGTGCCCGTTTCAAAGGGACAGGAACGGAAGAGTTTTTAGATCAAAAAAGCATTATTGTCCACATTGGGTTACAGGCGGAAGAAACTTATAACTTTGTACTTCGGCATATTAATAAAGCAGCAAATATAGAGGGAGTATATA
>OASU01000517.1_pt1 | contig 10908 bp, 5 predicted proteins | sample 1475801 | NCBI WGS metagenome assembly OASU01 (sample SAMEA2579919, study PRJEB22360) | human gut metagenome | biome: human gut; feature: human-associated habitat; material: faeces | place: Denmark | collected 2008/2010 | reverse complement strand
TCCTTCTTTTAATATAGCCTTTTTTGCACCTATAGCTTTAGCAATTTTCAATGTTTCTTTTGCACCCTTTAAAAATTCTTCTGTTACATCTTTACCAGATATGCTTATAATCTTCCCATCTGTTCCTTCTAAAACTTCCTTAGGACTTCCTATTATTTCTGCAGGTTCTCTTGGGGTAGAAAGGCCACCTAATTGTTCTGGACAAACTAATATAGCCTTTCCATCCCTTAATAACTTCAAACATCTATCATTCAAATTGTTTTTACCACTATATTTACAATTTACTCCACATAAACATGCACTTATTAAATACATAACACTATTGCTCCTTATATATAATCTGCTTCTAGATTATACCATATTTTAAAATTTCTTTGCAAAAATAAGAACCTTAGTTTTCACTAAGATTCTTATTTTTCTTATAAGGATATTATTAACTTATATTTCTTTTTCATCCCATTGAATTTTATCCATATAGTATTCAACATAATCCTTATCCATCTTTGGATTAATTGTATCTTCATGAGATATAGTTATAACTGACATAGCAATAGCATATTTAGCTGTATCCTTTAAAGAAAGGTTATTCATATATCCATATCCTACACCAGCAACAAAGGAATCTCCTGCTCCAGTAGTGTTTTTAACTTTTACAGCACTAGCCTTAACTCTTCCTTGCTCAATTCCATTTGTATAGAATATCCCGTCTTCATCTAAACTTATAAATACATTTTTAATTCCTAATGACAAGAAATATTCCCCTGCCCTTATTAAATCATCATCGTTGTTTATTTTAAAACCACAAAGAATTTCTGTTTCATATCTATTAGGCTTTATAGTATGGAAATACTTTATTAAATGTTTTATTTTTTCAGCTTTTACAGCTGAAACAGGGTCTAAAACAAATTTAGTTTTTTCACTATAAGTAGTTAATATGTGCTCCATTAGTTTAGGATTATCTGCATCTAAAAATGTATACTCAGAATTACATATAATTTCTTTCTTAGAATCTATAAAATCTTCATCCATTTCATCTAAACAGTGCATATCTACAATGGCAGACACCATTTCTCCATTTTCATCCAATACTGCCATGTATGTTGGTGTTCTTCTATTTTCAAGAAGTAAAGAATGCTCCATATTATAGCCCATTATTTTAGAGTGTTCTAAAATATTTCTTCCTTGCTCATCATCACCAAGTATTGAAATGAACTTTGTGTTAACTCCAACCCTTGCCATGTTTTCAGCAATATTTCTACAAACACCACCTAGAGATATCTTTATCTTTCCTGGTATTGAATCTTTTTGCTTATAAGTATTTTGACTAAATCCCAAAATATCTACTATAGACGCCCCTAACACTAATACGTATGCATTATCACTTTTCATATTACTTTTCCAGCTCCCTACTCTTTTGTACATAACAATAAACTTATTATATTAGAATTAACTTAAAAAATAAAGACACTTTGTCGAATTTTGTTTATTATTTTAATTCTACCATTGTTACTCCATCTCCACCTTCACCATATGCACCTAATCTATAGCTTTTTACGTGAGGATGTCTCTTTAGCATATCGTTTATTGCTTTTCTTAAAATACCAGTTCCTTTTCCATGGACTATAGTAACCTCTCCTAAGTTTGCCATATAAGCTTCGTCTAAATATTTATCAGTTCTATAGCAAGCTTCTTCAGCATCAAGCCCTCTTAGATCCAGTCTACTTTCTACTGATCTTAAATTTAATTTTACTTCTCTCTTCTTTCTAACCTTTTCTTCCTTAGTCTTTTCAGCTTTTCTCAAATCTTTTAGCTTTACACTTATTTTCATTATACCAGCTTCAACTTGAACTTCCCCTCTATTATCAGGCATTGATATTATAATTACTTTCTGATTTAAAGAAGGTAAGAAAGCCTCCATTCCTAATGTAACTTTTTCTATTACTTCTCCAGCATTTTCTCTTTCTTTTATTAAAGCCTTTTCTCTATCTTCTAAGGAATCCTTTAATTTTTTTCTTTCCTCTTCAAGGCGTTTTCTTCCTCCACCTGATATACCAAGCTTCTCAAGCTCTCTCATAGCCTTAAGAATTTCATCAGCCTCATCTTTTGCAGCTGATATTATTTCCTTAGCTTCTCTTCTTGCTTCATTATAAGCTTTATCCCTAGTAGTCTCTAACCTCTTTAGCTTTTCTTCATATGTTCTCTTTATTTTCTCAGTCTCAATTTTTATTCTTTCTGCTTCTCTTGCATCTCTATTAGCAATAATGCTCTTTTCTTGAAGATCCCTAATTAAATCTTCAAATTGCATATTCTCTTCAGATACAAATCCCTTAGCTTTTTCTATTACAAAATCGTCTAAACCTAATCTTCTACTAATTTCAAAGGCATTTGATTTACCTGGTACCCCAATAAGTAATCTATAAGTAGGTCTTAGTGTTTCAACATCAAACTCAACCGATGCATTTTCTACCCCAGGAGTCTTTAGTGCATATCCCTTTAATTCACTATAGTGAGTTGTACCAATTATCTTAGTACCTCTTTCTTTTAGGGTTTCTATTATAGCTGTAGCAAGGGCTGCTCCTTCTGTAGGGTCAGTTCCTGCTCCTAATTCATCAAATAAAACTAATGAATCTCTATCAGCTTCTCTCATTATTCCAACAATATTAGTTAAATGAGATGAGAATGTTGATAAGCTTTGCTCTATACTTTGTTCATCACCTATATCTGCAAATACTTCTCTATAGAAACTTATTGAAGAATCATCCCTAGTTGGAATTAATAGTCCACTCATCCCCATTAAGTGTAATAAACCTACTGTTTTAATAGTAACAGTTTTTCCTCCAGTATTAGGTCCAGTAACCATAAGTACTGAGAAGTTCTTTCCTAAATATATATCTGAAGGAACCACCTTATCCCTATCAATTAAAGGATGCTTTGCACCTACAAGATTAAATGAACCATCTTCATTTACCTTTGGCATCATTCCATCAATTGAAGATGCATATTTACCCTTAGCAAAGATAAAATCTATTTGTAAAAGAATTTTCATATTTCTACTACATACATCTGAATTATCTTTAACCTTTTTGGATAACGCCCAAAGAATTCTTTCAATTTCAGCTTGTTCTTTTAGCTTAAGTTCTTTTATCTCATTATTTAAATTTACAAGGCTCATAGGTTCAATAAACAATGTAGCTCCTGTGGAACTTTGATCATGTACTAAACCTGGAACAGCTCCTTTATATTCAGCTTTTACAGGTAAAACATATCTATCTCCCCTCATTGTATAAATGGCATCTTGTAAATATTTCGCATTACTTCGAACTATAGAATTTATCTTATCCCTAACAGAAGAATTCTTTTCTTTTAAACTTCTTCTAATATTGTGAAGAGTAGAACTAGCTCTATCACTAATTTCTTCTTCAGAAACAATTGCATTCTCAATTTCATTTTCTAGATTTTTTATAGGAGTAAGTATATAAGCTAAATCCTCTAACTTTGGAAAACTTTCCTCCTCTTCTTTTCTAGTTAAATACTCTTGAATTCTACTAGTACATCTAAGCATATTGCCTATATAAAGTAATTGTGCTGGATTTAAACATCCACCTTTTTTAGCTCTTTCGATTCCTTCTCTAACATCATGAAGCCCCTCAAAAGGAGGATTTCCTTTTTTTATTAATAGTTCTAAGGCTTCCCTACTTTCTTCTAGAGCTTCCCTAACTTCATAAGCTGAAGAGTAAGGAGCTAAGTTATCTACAAGCTCCTTTCCCCCACTTGTTACAGCATATTTCCTTAGATTTTCTTTTATTTTATTAAACTCTAATACTCTAAGCGATCTTTCATTCATTGTTTAATCTACACCTCTTCTATAACATCCCTTTGTATAATACTTGCTTTCTATCTCTAATTCTCCATTTAACATTTTAAATACTTTTATAACATCTTCCCTAGATTCATCTTTAAAATCTATTCTAAATGATTCTATCCCCATTGCTTTTAACTCATCTTTTTCTCCTATAAGATTTAAAGCAACACTATTTAAAATATGGCTTCTACAGAATACATCCGTCATAACTCTGAATCTTTCATTAACTTCATCAATTAAAGTAAATCTATCTCTTGTACATGCTAAGTTACACTTCTTATCTTTATTTTTACCACCATATGTACTTCCTATAGGGCAATACTCACTAACCATAAGCTCTGTTTTTCCATACAATTGGTATGCAACTCCTGATGGCATATTCTTCATTACCTCTTTAATTTCTCTTTTATTTAATTCAAGACTTAATGAAAGATTTCCTATATCTTCTCTATAAAAATCTATAGCATAACTATTAAATACATTTAACTTATAATCACCTATTATATTCATTTTATCTCTATAGATGTTGATTATACCTGCATTAGCAGTTATTAGCCCTTTTACATTATCCTTTGCCTTTTCAATAACATTTACAACACCTTTAAATTCACTCTTAATAATTTCTGGTGTTAGTATAAAGAAATTAATACCACTTATAGATTTTATATCACTTATTGCTATTGAGTCTTTTTCTCTACTATATATATCAACACCAATATTCTTAACTCCCAGTTCAATAAGAGTATTAAGTTGTTCTTTAGTTGTACATGTTACTAATAAATCTAAATCCAAAGGCTTTTTAGGAACTTTAAATTCATGTACTTCATTAATTAAATCTCTTCTTCTTCTATATTTTGAAGTTTCATTTTTCATTATTTTTTCAAATAATTCTCTTCTTAAATTATTTAATGAAGCTACTCTAATAAATCCATCTTGGAAGTCTTCAAAAATAACTTCATCCATCTTATATGGATATCCACCTGACTTAGTTAATGCTTCAATAATTCTTTCCTTATCTAAAGGCCTCTTCTCAGCTTTTTCTACCATATCACCCTTAACTACATAGTCAATGCCATTATAAGATGCCTTAAGAACCATCTCTTCTCCAACTTTAAATCTAACTTCACCAATTAAGGATATCTTTCTATAATAAGGTTTTATTTTCTCTGACAGTTCATCAAATAATGTTTTGCTAGAAGTTTTATATAATAAATCTCCCTTTTTATATCCTTTTGGGAATAACTTTACCTTGTCTCCCTTATCAGCTTCTAATACCTCTTTTCCATTTAGGAGTATCTTACTTACAGTAAAGCCTTTACTTCCATATCCTACACCATCACCTATTGTTATATCTTCTTGTAGGATAATCTCTCCCTTATCATCTGATTTTCCAAGTTCTAAACCAGTATTCTTAGGAATTACAAAGCTCATCATATCTTTACCAGAGTCCTTTTTTAGATAAGCATTGGCAAATCCACCTCTATTAAATAATTGAAGTAAAGTTTTCTTTCCTTCTTCAACATTAAATTCCCTGTTTTCTAACTCTTTATCTATTGCCTTCCTATATGTCTCTATAACTCCAGCCACATATTCTGGTCTTTTCATTCTTCCTTCAACTTTTAAAGACAATGCACCACTCTCTATAATATCTTTCATATCATCAATAGTACATGTATCTTTAGTGCTTAAAAGATGCCCCTTTTTCTCTCCACCTGAGGCAGAAACCAACTTATATTCTTGTCTACATGGTTGAGCACACTTCCCTCTATTTCCACTTCTGCCACCAATCATGGAACTCATCAAACATTGTCCTGAATATGAAACACATAATGCTCCATGTACAAATATTTCTGTCTCTATACCTAGGTCCTTAGATATATATTCAATTTCTTCTAAGCTTAACTCCCTAGATAAAACAACTCTTTTAAAGCCTTTTTCAGTAAAATAAACTGCTCCTTCCCCATTATGAATTGTCATTTGAGTTGAAGCATGAACCTCAAAATCAGGATATTTTTCTTTTATTAATTTTAAAAATCCTAAATCTTGAATAATTAAGGCATCAATTCCTATCTCATAAAGGTATCCAGCATATTTAATGGCATCCTTTAATTCTTTTTCCTTTAGAATTGTATTCATCGTTACATATATTTTTACTCCATAGCTATGACAATAGTCAGCTGCTACTTTCATTTTTTCATTATCAAATTCTATAGCCTTAGCTCTAGCTGAAAACTTAGGTCCACCTAAATATATTGCATCTGCACCATTATTTACAGCAGCATAAAGACTTTCCATACTACCAACTGGTGCTAATAATTCTATCTTTTCCATCTTAATTCTCTCCTAATTAATTTAACTATATCTTTAGTATGCTATATAAAGTTATATCATAAAACATCTTTTTATGCTAATTTATAATTTTATACAAAATTAAAGAGACAATGATGTTACTCACTTGTCTCTTAATAACTTATTTCATTAAAGGATTTCTTTCCTTTTTTAACTTTGCTATTTCTATTTGAGCATCCATTAACTTCTTTTCTAGATCTAAAACTTTATACTTGCTAGTCTTTAACTCTTGTCTAGAATCTTTACCATTTTCCATTATTTTTTGCTTTTCATATGATAGCTTTTCAGCCTTATCTCTAGCTTCAATCAGCTCATTATTTTTCAATTCAAGTTCATCTTTTAATTCAATGATTTCCTTATTTAATAATTCAACACTTTCGTTGTTTTGTAAATTATCATCTTCAAGAGCTTTTATATTCTTATGAATTGAATTTAATTCCTCTACTAAAGATCTATTCAATTCTTTCTTATTATCTTCATACTTATATTCTAAATCACTTAAATTATAGTTTAATGAGTTTAATTGTTCCTTAACTTCTTGGTTCTTAGCCTTAGTTAGGTCTAACTCCTCTTCTAATAAAGATTTAGAATTTAAAGCTCTATTCACATCTTCATCTAACTTAGAATTTTGTTTTTTAAGATTGCTAATTTCTTCTTTTAAAACATCTTCCTTCTTTTTATTTCCCTCAATCTTATCATTTAAATTTTTAATTTCATTATTTAATTTCTCAATTTGAGATTTATAACCCTTTTCACCCTCTACATATTTATCTATATTGTTCTTTAGGGCTGAATTCTTTTCTTTTATTTCAACTATTTCTTTATTAAGTATTTCACTTAAATTATTAACTTGTACAATTTCTTCATTAAGCTTGTTATTAAGGTTTGCTAGAATGTTATTATCTTTCTTTATATCATTATTTTCTATGGCTAAAACATTCTTTTCTTCCATAAGCACTTTTATTTCATCTTGTAGTACCTTAATCTTACCTTCTAGATCTTTTACTGCTTTTTCTTTTTCCGCTTTTACCTTTTCATTTTCTTCTCTTACTTCTTTTATACCCTCTCTAAGTCCTGAATTTCTTTCTTCTAGAGATTCCTTCTTCTTTTTAAACTCTTCTATCTCAATATCAGCTTTATATAATTCACCTGAATCAACAGTACTTAATAATGGATTTTTAGTTTTTATCTCATTCATTTTACTATTTACATATTCAGCTACTTCCTTTAGATAGTTTTCATCTTCCCTACCCTTTAGACTATATTCAATTCCATTTATTTTAACGGTAACCTTTATCATATTAAACACCTCACGAAACCTTATATATTTAATTATAGGTGAAATTATTACATAAAACAATTATGTTTTACAAAAAGTACCTTACTAATTTACAAAAAAGTGGATTAAATATTTATTTTGCTTCTTCCATGGTAAAACTCAAGTCACAGAAAGCAAATATCCACTCCCCTACAATATGTTTTAAACCTATTTTATCACTTTATTTTCTTTAAAGTCTCCCTTTAATTGTAAAAATTTTACAAACATTTCACTTTATGATATTATTTCTTTAGTGAGGTGCTTATATGAAAAATAAGAAAATAATTCTTTCAATATTATTAACTTTAATTTTATCATTTACAATTATATCTTGTAATAGCTATAATGAACCAACTACTCCTACCATAGCTGAAAAAGAAGATACAACCATCTCTGTACTTGGTGCAGGAGATGTTCTTATGCATATGGAACAAGTTTATTCAGGATACGATTCAAAAACAAATACTTATAATTATGATGACTTTTTCACTTATGTAAAGGACTATGTATCCTCTTCTGATTTAGCCATATGTAACTCTGAAACAACTTATCTAGGTAAGGGACATAATTTTAGTGGCTATCCAAAGTTTAATAGCCCTAAAGAAATATTAGATTCCATAAAAAATGCAGGTTTTGACATGGCCTGTTCTACTCATAATCATATTAATGATATGGGAGATAAGGGTATTGAGAGTACTGCTAAATTAATAAAAGAAGCTGGTTTAGACCTTCTTGGAATAAAGAATGGAGTTAGCGATAAAAATTATATAGTTAAGGATATAAAAGGTGTTAAGATTGGAATAACTAATTATACTTATTCAACAATAGATAAAAATGGCTATAGATATATAAATGGACTTCCTTTATCCAAGGAAATGGAGCCTAAAATAAACTTATTTAGTGATTCAAATATAGAAAATGACATAAATAATATGAAGTCTACTTATGATAATATGCTTAAAGATGGAGCTGAATTTACTATTTTCTATATACACTGGGGAAATGAATATCAGCTACAACCAAGTGCTCAACAAGAAAAATTGGCAGGTATGCTAAATTCTATTGGGGTAAATGTTATCTTTGGAAGTCATCCTCATGTGGTTCAACCTATAAGAACGCTAAAAAATAATACTAACGGAAATGAAACATTGGTTTGCTATTCTCTAGGAAATTTTATATCTAATCAAAGATTTGAAACAATGGGAAATATAAAATCAGAAGATGGGTTAATGGTTAAACTGTTTATTACTAAAGATTCTAATAACAAAGTAAAGTTAACTTCTTATGAAACAGAACCAACTTGGGTATATAAATATGTTAATGCTTCTGGAAAGACAGTCTATAATATATTACCTACAAATAAAATTCTAGAATCAAATGATATAGAAGGCCTTAGTGAAGATGTCTTTAACAGAGTTAAAAATTCAAATAAGTCTACTAACGAAATTATAAATAGTTAAATTAAAGCAGTATATTTGCTCTAAACAAATATACTGCTTTTTAAATATCTAGGAAATTATCTTAATTGAGCTCCTAATTTATGCTCTAATGCTTTTAATATCTTATCATGAACCTTATTTACATCATTATCAGTTAATGACTTCTTAGGATCTCTATAAACTATTGCATATGCTATGCTCTTCTTTCCTTCTTCAATTTGAGTTCCCTTATATATATCAAATAAAGTTATTTTTTCTACTAAAGGACCTCCTGCTTTTCTTATAGCCTCTTCAATGTCTCCAACAAGAACAGAGTCGTCTACTAATATAGCTATATCTCTTGTTGCTGCTGGGAACTTAGGAATAGGTGTATACTTCTTAACTGTTTCAGAAGCTTCGTATAATAAATCTAAATCTAACTCAGCAATGTAGGCTGGAACATCTAGTCCATAAGCTTCTTGTACATCTGGATGTATTTCTCCAAACACACCTGCAGATTTACCTCTTAATTGAATTCCAGCAGTTTTACCTGGATGGAAGCTTGGATTTTCACTTTCACGTACAAATCTTGCCTTAGTTATTCCTAATCTATCAAGTACATTTTCTACAACACCCTTAAGATCTAAGAAATCGCAATTTCCATACATACCAATTGTTAAAACATTCTTTTCAGTTGGTAACTTGTTGTCATCTTCATTCTTAAGATATACTTTTCCTATTTCAAATAATCTAGCATATTCATTGCTTCTAGAATAATTTCTTCCTAATGAATCCATCATAGATGGTATAGTTGAAGTTCTCATTACTGAGTAATCTTCTCCTAAAGGATTCTTAATTTTAACTACATCTCTTAATGGTGAATCTTCTGGTAATCTAATTTTATCAAATACCTTTGGTGATACAAATGAATAAGATATAGATTGATTTATTCCTGAAGCTATTAAAGCATCAACTACAACCCCTCTTAATACTTCATTTCTGTGTTTGTTTTCTCTTGTTGGTGTTTCATCAAATACAGTAGTAGGTATTTTATCGTATCCGTAGATTCTTGCTACCTCTTCAGCTATATCTTCTTTTATAGCTATATCAACTCTAAATGTAGGAGCTGTAATTTCCAAATCATCTCCATTTATTGTTGTAGGCATATCTAAAGAATCTAAGTATTTCTTCATATCCTCTACTGGTATTTCTGTACCTAAGAACTTATTAATCCAACTAGCAGAAACAGTTAAATGACCTTCTTCTTTCTTATTTGGATATAGGTCTATAGTTCCTTCCATTACTTCACCTGCACCTAATTCACATACAAGGGCACATGCTCTATTAATAGCTAATTCAGCTAGGTTTGGATCTATATCCTTTTCAAATCTTGCTGAGCTTTCAGTTCTTATTCCTAGTGCTTTTGAGTTAACTCTTATATTAGTTCCATCAAAATTAGCACATTCAAATACTACTTCTGTAGTACCCTCTTCTATTTCAGAGTTTAATCCTCCCATTATACCTGCAAGACCTATTGTTCTGTCTCCATCCTTAATGCAAAGAACAGTCGAATTTAATTCTCTCTCTTGCTCATCTAAAGTAGTGAATTTTTCTCCATCCTTAGCAGTATCTACAACAATCTTCTTTGATGTTATTTGTCTAGCATCAAAGGCATGCATTGGTTCTCCAATTTCAAGCATAACAAAGTTTGTAATATCTACAATATTATTTATAGGTCTAATACCAGCTTCAAGAAGTCTTTCTTGCATCCAGCCTGGAGAAGGAGCTATCTTTACGTTTTTTACTCCTCTTGCCATATATCTGTTACAAAGGCTATTCTTTATCTCTACCTCTAACTCATCATTTATATTCTTTGAAGATTTTACTTCAAAGCTCATGTTTGGCATTTTATAACTAGTTCCTAAAGCTGCTGCTGTTTCTCTAGCCATACCAACCATGCT
>OASU01000491.1_pt1 | contig 11527 bp, 8 predicted proteins | sample 1475801 | NCBI WGS metagenome assembly OASU01 (sample SAMEA2579919, study PRJEB22360) | human gut metagenome | biome: human gut; feature: human-associated habitat; material: faeces | place: Denmark | collected 2008/2010 | reverse complement strand
ATTCTCGTTGCCGGAAAAGGACACGAGAATTACCAGGAGATAAAAGGAGTAAAACATCATTTTGACGATAAAGAAGTACTCAAAGAAATTTTTAAATAATGAATAGATTGTGCTAATATGCCGACTGGTTCCGGTATTCATCCGGCAGAAGCGACATAGCAACACATCAATAAATTGGCAAATTATTTATGTTATATTATCTATTTGAATGGCTGCAAAAGCTCAATTTTCCAGGAGCGGGAATGTTCGGATATACTTCATTCCGTGCTTTGATGGCAGTGATCCTCGCGTTACTTATTTCAAGTATCTGGGGAGATAAGTTCATCAACCTACTCAAAAGGAAACAAATCACAGAAACGCAGCGTGATGCTAAAACGGACCCGTTCGGCGTCAACAAAGTAGGCGTGCCGAGCATGGGAGGTGTTATCATCATTGTAGCCATCCTGATTCCTTGTCTGTTGTTAGGCAAACTGCATAATATATATATGATACTGATGCTGATAACCACCGTATGGTTGGGATCGCTCGGCTTCGCAGACGACTATATCAAGATCTTTAAAAAAGACAAAGAAGGTTTGCATGGCAAGTTCAAGATTATCGGTCAGGTCGGTTTAGGTTTAATTGTCGGAATGACTTTGTATCTAAGCCCGGACGTAGTGATCCGTGAGAATATCGAAGTTCATAATCCGGGACAGGAGATGGAAGTGATACACGGAACCAATGATTTGAAATCGACCCAGACAACGATTCCTTTTTTCAAGAGCAATAACCTTGATTATGCCGATCTGGTTGCTTTCATGGGCGAGCATGCGCAAACAGCCGGATGGATTTTGTTCGTCATCGTCACAATCATCGTGGTTACCGCCGTATCAAACGGTGCCAACCTGAATGATGGTATGGACGGAATGGCGGCCGGAAACTCGGCCATTATCGGTGCAACGCTGGGGATATTGGCGTATGTATCGTCGCATATCGAATTCGCAGGCTATCTGAACATCATGTATATTCCGGGTTCGGAAGAACTGGTAATCTATATCTGTGCCTTCATCGGTGCGCTTATCGGTTTCTTATGGTACAATGCTTATCCGGCACAAGTATTTATGGGAGACACAGGCAGCCTCACCATTGGTGGTATTATCGCAGTGTTCGCCATCATCATCCACAAAGAGTTGTTGATACCGATTCTTTGCGGTGTATTCCTGGTAGAAAATCTGTCGGTAATCCTGCAACGGGCTTATTATAAGGCAGGAAAGCGGAAAGGTGTAAAGCAGCGTTTGTTCAAGCGCACACCGATTCACGATCATTTCCGTACTTCAATGAGTCTGATCGAGCCGGGATGTACGGTGAAATTCACCAAGCCCGACCAGCTGTTCCACGAATCAAAGATTACCGTCCGTTTCTGGATTGTAACGATTGTATTGGCGGCAATAACAATTATAACATTAAAAATAAGATAGAATGAAGGCACGGATTACACGGATTAACGCAGTGTTAACTGCATAATCCCTTAAAACCGTGAAATCCGCGTCATCCGTCCTTCATTAAAAATATAGAGAGCATTAACCCGATTATTAACTTTTAAAAGATGTGCGCAGCTAATAGATAAATCAATCGATTAGAAAACAAGGGCACATTATTGTAGATGAAAAGAATTGTAATTTTAGGAGCTGGCGAAAGCGGCGCAGGTGCAGCCGTACTCGCAAAAGTAAAAGGATTTGAGACGTTTGTTTCGGACATGTCCGCCATCAAGGACAAATATAAGGAACTTCTCGACAGCCATCAGATTGCCTGGGAAGAAGGACACCATACCGAAGAGCTCATTCTGAATGCCGACGAGGTTATCAAAAGCCCCGGTATCCCGAATGATGCCCCAATCATCCTGAAACTGAAAGCTCAAGGCACACCGGTGATCTCCGAGATTGAGTTTGCCGGACGCTATACTGATGCCAAAATGATCTGTATTACAGGTTCTAACGGAAAGACTACAACAACTTCCCTGATCTACCACATTTTCAAAAGCGCAGGTCTGAACGTAGGTTTGGCAGGCAACATCGGCAAAAGCCTTGCTTTGCAGGTAGCCGAAGATTACCATGATTATTATATTATCGAACTTAGCTCTTTCCAGCTGGATAATATGTATAACTTCCGTGCGAACATCGCCGTATTGATGAACATCACTCCGGACCATCTTGATCGCTACGACCACTGTATGCAGAATTACATCGACGCTAAATTCCGCATTACCCAAAACCAAACCCCGGACGATGCTTTCATCTTCTGGAATGACGACCCGATCATCAGACAAGAACTGGCGAAACATGGTCTGAAAGCTCACCTGTATCCTTTTGCCGCTGTAAAAGAAGACGGAGCGATCGCATACGTAGAAGACCACGAAGTGAAAATCACCGAACCGATTGCCTTCAACATGGAGCAGGAAGAACTGGCTCTGACAGGGCAACATAACTTATATAATTCTTTAGCCGCCGGTATCTCGGCAAACCTTGCCGGCATCGCCAAAGAAAACATCCGTAAAGCCCTCTCCGACTTTAAGGGAGTAGAGCATCGGTTGGAAAAGGTGGCACGTGTCCGCGGAATTGATTTCATCAACGACTCTAAAGCAACGAATGTCAACTCCTGCTGGTATGCCCTGCAAAGCATGACTACCAAAACGGTATTGATCCTCGGTGGTAAAGATAAAGGCAACGACTATACTGAAATTGAAGACCTGGTACGTGAAAAGTGTTCGGCACTGGTATACCTGGGACTTCACAACGAAAAACTTCACGAATTCTTCGATCGTTTCGGCCTGCCCGTAGCAGACGTACAAACCGGAATGAAGGATGCCGTAGAAGCTGCCTACAAACTGGCAAAGAAAGGTGAAACAGTATTATTAAGCCCTTGCTGCGCCTCTTTCGACCTCTTCAAAAGCTATGAAGACCGTGGCGACCAGTTTAAGGAATGTGTCCGCGCCCTTTAATTTCTAATTATTAATTTTTAATTGCTACAAGATTGGATTTATTAAAGAACATATTCAAAGGTGACAAGGTAATCTGGATTATCTTCCTCTGTCTCTGCCTCATCTCTATTATCGAGGTGTTCTCGGCAGCGTCGACACTGACTTACAAAAGTGGCGACCATTGGGGACCGATTACACAACACTCCATCATCCTGATGGTAGGTGCTGTGGTAGTAGTGTTTCTGCATAATGTTCCCTACAAATGGTTCCAGGTATTTCCGGTCTTTCTGTATCCGATTTCCCTGGTTCTATTGGCATTTGTCACGCTGATGGGTATCATCACAGGGGACCGTGTCAACGGGGCAGCCCGTTGGATGACCTTTATGGGATTACAGTTCCAGCCTTCGGAATTGGCAAAGATGGCGGTTATCATTGCCGTCTCATTCATCCTATCCAAAAGGCAGGACGAATACGGAGCCAACCCGAACGCCTTCAAATATATCATGATCCTCACCGGACTGGTATTCCTGCTTATCGCACCGGAAAACCTTTCGACAGCAATGCTGCTTTTCGGAGTAGTATGCATGATGATGTTTATCGGCCGGGTGTCAGCAAAAAAGCTATTCGGAATGTTAGGGATATTGGCACTTGTGGGCGGTGTTGCCGTAGGTATACTGATGGCTATTCCCACCAAAACGCTGCATAACACTCCGGGACTTCACCGTTTCGAAACGTGGCAGAATCGTGTTTCCGGCTTCTTTGAGAAGGAGGAAGTGCCGGCTGCCAAATTTGATATTGACAAAGATGCACAGGTGGCGCATGCACGCATCGCCATTGCTACCAGCCACGTAGTCGGCAAAGGTCCGGGAAACTCGATACAACGTGACTTCCTTAGTCAGGCATTCTCCGATTTTATCTTTGCGATTGTGATTGAAGAAATGGGATTGATCGGAGGAATATTTGTGGTGTTCCTCTATCTATGGCTGCTAATGCGAGCCGGACGAATCGCACAGAAATGCGAGCGAACCTTCCCCGCCTTTCTCGTTATGGGCATTGCGTTGCTACTGGTGTCGCAAGCAATACTGAATATGATGGTTGCCGTCGGATTATTCCCCGTCCCCGGCCAGCCTCTGCCTTTGGTCAGCAAAGGAGGTACAAGTACGTTAATCAACTGCGCTTATATCGGTATGATATTAAGTGTAAGCCGATATACCGCCTATCTAGAAGAACAAAAAGCGCACGATGCACAGATCCAACTGCAATTAGAGGCAGAGCCAGCTGCAAATCCCGAGGCACAGACTGCCGCCGAACCGACAGCACAGATTCTGAACAGCGATGCCAAGTTTGAAGATGAGCATGATATTGATAAACGGTAAGTGATGAACGATAAATGATGAACGGTGAGTAGTGAACGGTGAGTGGTGAACAGTAAACGTTGAGAAAGGACAGAAGAAAAACATTATGATGGAAAAAGAACTTAGAATTATTATCAGTGGTGGAGGAACAGGAGGGCATATCTTTCCTGCCGTCTCTATCGCAAACGCTATAATAGAGCTACGCCCCGACGCAGAAATTCTCTTTGTAGGTGCTGAAGGACGTATGGAAATGCAACGGGTTCCCGATGCAGGCTACCGTATTATCGGGCTTCCGATTGCCGGATTCGACCGCAAACGTTTATGGAAAAATATATCTGTATTGATTAAACTGATGCGCAGCCAGTGGAAAGCACGCAAAGTTATCAAGGACTTCCGCCCACAAGTGGCGGTAGGTGTAGGCGGATATGCAAGCGGCCCGACACTAAAGACTGCCGGAATGATGGGAGTACCGACATTAATCCAGGAACAAAACTCTTATGCCGGAGTGACCAATAAGCTCCTGGCACAGAAAGCAAAAGTGTTTGCGGTAGCTTATGACGGAATGGAAAAGTTTTTCCCTGCCGACAAAATTATTATGACGGGGAATCCTGTCCGCCAAAACCTGACAAAGGATATGCCGTCTAAAGAAGAAGCATTGCGCTCCTTCAACTTACAGCCTGGCAAAAAAACGATTCTGATTGTAGGCGGCAGTCTGGGTGCACGTACCATCAACAATACGCTGACAGCCGGACTGGCAACCATCAAAGAAAATACGGACGTGCAATTCATCTGGCAAACGGGCAAATACTACTACCCGCAAGTGAAAGAAGCCGTGAAAGCTGCAGGTACACTTCCGAACTTATATGTAACGGATTTCATCAAAGACATGGCAGCCGCATACGCAGCAGCCGATCTTGTGATTTCCCGTGCGGGGGCAGGTTCCATTTCAGAGTTCTGCCTGTTACATAAACCTGTTATCTTAGTGCCTTCTCCCAATGTAGCGGAAGACCATCAGACTAAGAATGCCTTAGCATTGGTGAATAAGCAGGCAGCTATCTACGTCAAAGACAGTGAAGCGGAAACAACCTTGATGGATGTAGCATTATCCACCGTCAATGACGAACAGAAACTGAAAGAACTGAAAGAGAATATCGCCAAGCTGGCTTTGCCCGATTCTGCGAGAATCATCGCACAGGAGGTTATCAAACTGGCGGAAGTAAAGAGCTGATAAACAGAAGCAAAAAACAGATAAATAGATTATCGGATTGCACACAGGTTGAAGTAGCGGTATAGCTCCGGGATCAAACGACGTAATCCGTACTAAAATAAAAAACAGAAGAAATGAATATAGAAACGATAAAATCAGTCTATTTCGTAGGTGCCGGCGGCATCGGTATGAGTGCACTTGTACGCTACTTCCTCTTCAAAGGCAAGGTAGTGGCCGGTTACGACCGTACCCCTACTCCATTGACTGAAACCCTGATTGCCGAAGGCGCACAAATACATTATGAAGAAAACGTCGACCTGATTCCCGAAGCCTGCAAAGACAAGGAAAGCACGTTAGTCATATACACGCCCGCCGTTCCGCAGGAACATGAAGAAATCGTTTATTTCCGCAACAACGGATTCGAAATACAGAAACGCGCCCAAGTATTGGGAACGATTACCCATTCGAGCAAAGGTCTGTGCGTGGCAGGTACTCACGGAAAAACAACCACATCGACGATGACAGCCCATTTGCTCCATCAATCGCACGTGGAATGTACCGCTTTTCTCGGAGGAATCTCGAAGAACTACGGCACCAACCTGCTACTCTCTCAAACAAGCCCTTACACGGTGATTGAAGCAGATGAGTTCGACCGTTCTTTCCACTGGCTGTCGCCCTATATGACCGTAATTACATCTACCGACCCCGATCATCTGGACATCTACGGCACAGAACAAGCCTACCTGGAAAGTTTCGAGCATTATACCACGCTTATCCAACCGGGTGGCGCACTGATTATCCGCAAAGGCATCTCCCTGCAACCCAAAGTGCAGCCGGGCGTTCGTGTCTATACTTACTCACGCGACGAGGGTGACTTCCACGCAGAAAACATCCGCATCGGAAACGGAGAAATATTCATCGACTTTGTTGCCCCGGACACCCGTATCAACGATATTCAACTGGGAATTCCGGTTAGCATCAACATAGAAAACGGCGTAGCCGCCATGGCATTGGCACACCTTAACGGAGTGACCGATGAAGAAATAAAAAGAGGCATGGCAAGTTTCCGCGGAGTAGACCGCCGGTTCGACTTCAAGATCAAGAACGACCGTATCGTCTTTTTGAGTGACTATGCCCACCACCCCTCTGAAATCAAACAGAGCGTGTTGTCTATGCGCGAACTTTACAAAGACAAGAAGATTACAGCCATCTTCCAACCGCATCTCTATACCCGCACCCGCGACTTCTATCAAGATTTTGCCGATAGCCTGTCGCTACTCGACGAAGTGATTCTGGTAGACATCTATCCGGCACGTGAAGCACCGATTCCGGGCGTTACCAGCAAACTGATTTATGACAATCTCCGTCCGGGCATTGAAAAAAGTATGTGCAAAAAGGAAGATATACTGAACATTCTGAAAGATAAAAACATTGAAGTATTAATCACTTTGGGGGCTGGAGACATTGACAACTATGTCCCTGAAATAAAGGAACTATTAGAAACAAAAAAATTAAGAATTAAGAATGAAGAATGAAGAATCTCTATCCAGCGTATTGATGCGCAGCAATTCTTCATTCTTCATTCTTAATTCTTCATTAATAAAAAAACTATGGTAAAGAGAATCCTTCTATCCATCGTCATGCTGGTGCTTATAGCCTACCTCGCCGTAGCTATCACCGCATTCAACCGCAAGCCTGCCGACCAGACCTGCCGTGACATGGAATTGGTTATCAAGGATACCGCATACGCCGGCTTCATCACCAAAGAAGAGCTGAAAGGTATCCTTCAGCACAAAGGGATCTACCCCATCGGGAAGAAGATGGAGCGCATCTCTACCAAGTCACTGGAACGGGAACTAAGCAAACATCCGTTGATTGACGAAGCCGAGTGTTACAAAACACCCAGCGGCAAAGTATGCGTGGAAGTGACACAACGTATCCCTATTCTTCGGGTGATGAGCTCCAACGGTCAGAATTACTACCTTGACAACAAAGGAACCGTCATGCCACCGGATGCAAAATGCGTCGCTCACCGGGTAATTGTCACCGGAAACGTAGAAAAGTCGTTTGCAATGAAGGATTTATATAAGTTTGGTGTATTTTTGCATAATAATAAATTCTGGGACGCCCAGATAGAACAGATTCATGTGTTGCCCGACCAGAACATCGAATTGGTGCCGCGTGTGGGAGACCATCTCGTCTATCTCGGAAAACTGGAAAACTTTGAAGATAAACTGGCACGTTTGAAGGAGTTCTACAAGAAAGGGCTCAACCGGGTAGGCTGGAACAAATATTCGCGTATCAATCTCGAATTCAACAACCAGATTATCTGCACCAAACGAGAATAGATAATAAATGATAGTTGATAATTGATAGTTGACAGATGAGGAGTGAACAATCTTTTTTCAATCGTAAATTGTAAATCGTAAAATCGTAAATAAATATATATGGCAACAACAGAATTTATCGCCGCTATTGAACTTGGTTCATCGAAGATAACCGGTGTGGCCGGAAGAAAGAACAGTGACGGAAGTATGCAGGTATTAGCGTATGCCCAGGAAGACTCTTCTACGTTTATTCGTAAAGGAGTTATTTTCAATCTGGACAAAACAGCGCAAAGCCTGACCTCGATCATCAACAGACTGGAAGGTGAGTTGAAAAACTCAATTGCCAAGGTATATGTAGGCATCGGCGGACAATCACTCCGCACAGTCCGCAATGTAGTAAGCCGCGACCTGGAAGAAGAAGCCATCATATCCGAAGAACTTGTAAGCGCTATCGGTGATGAGAACATTGCCATCCCGGTGGTTGATATGGATATACTGGACGTAGCTCCGCAAGAATACAAGGTGGGCAATAATCTGCAAGCCAACCCGGTAGGTCTGGTAGGAAGCCACATCGAAGGACGTTTCCTCAACATCGTTGCCCGTGCTTCCGTACGCAAGAATCTGGAGCATTGCTTCCAGCAGGCAAAAATCGACATTGCCGACCAACTGATCGCCCCGCTAGTAACAGCCAATGCCGTACTGACAGAAAGCGAACGCCGTTCGGGTTGTGCACTGATCGACTTCGGAGCAGATACGACTACCATCTCTGTATATAAGAATAACATTCTCCGCTTCCTCACCGTATTACCTTTGGGAGGCAACAGCATCACGCGTGACATCACCACCCTGCAAATGGAGGAGGAAGAAGCCGAACGCCTGAAAAAAGCCTACGGTGACGCCCTCTACGAAGAAGACCCCGAACAAGAGGAAGAAGCTACCTGCAAACTGGAGGATGACAACCGTATCATCAAAGTGGCAGACCTTAATAATATCATCGAAGCCCGTGCCGAAGAAATCGTTGCCAACGTATGGAACCAGATTCAGCTATCCGGCTACGAAGACAAACTGCTGGCAGGACTTATCCTGACAGGAGGAGCCGCCAACCTGAAGAACTTGGACGAAACCTTGCGCAAACGCAGCAAGATAGAAAAGATACGGATGGCGAAACTTCCACGCAATACAGTCCATGCCCCCAACAATATACTAAAAAAAGACGGTTCACAGAACACATTGTTCGGTCTCCTGTTTGAAGGGAACCAAAACTGTTGCCTGACTGAAACCGCCCCGCAAGCTGCTGCTCCTGTACCGCCAGTCTCCAAACCGGAGCCGGAAGTGCATAGGACCGCAGATATGTTTGAAGACGATCAGGAGCTGAAGGAACAGGCCCGCCTCGCCCGCCTCAAGAAAGAGGAAGAAGAGCGTGAAGCCAAGTTAGCTGCCAAGGAAGCGGAAAAACTTCGCAAGCAAAAGGAAAAGGAAGAGAAAGAAAGACGGAAAAGAGAAGCCGGTCCGAGCTGGATTCAGCGCAAGATCGACTCGTTGACGAAAGAAATCTTCTCCGACGACGATATGAAGTGAGTTATGATTTATGAATTATGATTTATGAGTTGGCTGCGCGCTATATCATAAATCATAACTTATAAATCAAGATTCAAAAATCAGAGTTCAGAAACCAGAAATCATAAATCAGAAATCATATTATTATGGACGAGATAGTACAATTCGATTTCCCGACAGATTCACCGAAAATCATCAAAGTGATTGGTGTAGGTGGTGGTGGTGGTAACGCTGTAAACCACATGTACCGGGAAGGCATCCATGATGTAACGTTCGTTCTTTGCAACACGGACAACCAGGCATTGGCCGAATCACCTGTCCCGGTGAAACTGCAACTGGGCCGTAGCATCACGCAAGGGCTTGGAGCCGGCAACCGTCCCGAACGGGCACGCGACGCCGCTGAAGAAAGTATAGAAGATATCAAAGCACAACTGAACGACGGTACCAAGATGGTATTCATCACCGCCGGAATGGCAGGAGCTGCCCCGGTCATCGCCCGCATTGCGAAGGAAATGGATATTCTGACTGTCGGTATCGTCACCATCCCTTTTATCTTCGAAGGAGAAAAGAAAATCATCCAGGCACTGGACGGCGTCGAACGTATCGCCCAGCACGTTGATGCCCTATTGGTTATCAACAACGAACGCCTGCGCGAAATATACGCCGATCTTACCTTTATGAATGCCTTCGGCAAGGCCGATGACACTCTTTCCATCGCTGCCAAGAGCATTGCCGAGATTATCACCATGCGTGGTACGGTCAACCTCGACTTTGCCGATGTGAAAACCATCCTGAAAGATGGCGGAGTAGCGATCATGAGTACCGGATTCGGCGAAGGAGAAAATCGTGTGACGAAAGCAATCGATGATGCCCTGCATTCTCCGTTGCTCAACAACAACGATATTTTCAATGCCAAGAAGGTTATGTTGAACGTTTCTTTCTGCCCGTCATCCGAACTAATGATGGAGGAAATGAACGAGATACACGAGTTCATGAGCAAATTCCGCGAAGGAGTGGAAGTGATCTGGGGCGTTGCCATCGACAACTCACTGGATACAAAAGTAAAGATCACCGTATTGGCAACCGGATTCGGTGTAGAAGACGTCCCCGGAATGGACAGCCTGCATGCTGCACGCAGCCAGGAAGAGGAAGAACGCCAACTGCAACTGGAAGAGGAAAAAGAGAAGAACAAAGAACGTATCCGCAAGGCATACGGCGAAAGTGCCAGCAATATCGGAAGCAAGAGCCTCCGCAAACGCCGTCACATCTATCTTTTCAACACGGAAGATTTGGACAACGACGATATCATCGCCATGGTAGAAGATTCTCCCACGTACATGCGTGATAAGACGACTCTTACTAAAATCCGGACAAAAGCTGCATTGGAAGAAGAAGTGGCAACAGAAGAAGCTACGGATGATAACGGCGTAATTACATTCTAAACAAAGAGTTTAAGAACGAAAATTATAGTCCCACAGCATCAGGCTTCAGATCTAATTTTTAATCTTCAATTTATAATTATAATAGTATGGATTTATTCGATCAAGTCAGCGAAGACATTAAAAACGCAATGAAGGCGAAAGATAAAGTAGCCCTCGAAACCTTGAGAAATATAAAGAAGTTCTTCCTCGAAGCTAAGACAGCTCCGGGAGCTAACGATATATTGACAGATGACGCAGCTCTGAAGATTATCCAGAAACTTGTAAAACAAGGAAAAGATTCTGCTGAAATCTATATCGGACAGGGTCGTCAGGACTTGGCTGACGTAGAATTGGGTCAGGTAGCCGTTATGGAAAAATACCTGCCGAAACAAATGACTGCCGAAGAACTGGAAGCTGCTTTGAAGGAAATTATCGCAGAGACAGGTGCTACGAGCGGTAAAGATATGGGTAAAGTGATGGGAGTTGCCTCCAAAAAGTTGGCAGGTCTTGCAGAAGGACGTGCCATTTCCGCAAAAGTAAAAGAGCTTTTGGGATAACTTCCGGAATTTCCACAGAACCTTTTAGTGTTCGATTTTATCTTGCATCTTACACTAACTAGAGTTTATCTATTTGATTAATAGCAGTATAAAGGGATATTCAGTAAATGTTCCTCTTTCTAAAAAATCAAGAGAAAAGCTTTGCTT
>OASU01000477.1_pt1 | contig 11849 bp, 10 predicted proteins | sample 1475801 | NCBI WGS metagenome assembly OASU01 (sample SAMEA2579919, study PRJEB22360) | human gut metagenome | biome: human gut; feature: human-associated habitat; material: faeces | place: Denmark | collected 2008/2010 | reverse complement strand
TTATCAACAAAAATTTGTTTTGTAGTCATTTTATTTTGAGTTAATGTACCTGTTTTATCTGAACAGATGATAGATACACAACCAAGTCCTTCTACAGACTTAATGTTTTTAATAATTGCATTTTCTTTAGCCATTTTTTGAGTACCTAAAGCTAGTACAATTGTTACAATAGAGCTTAGAGCTTCAGGAATAGCAGCAACAGCAAGTGCAACAGCAAACATTAATGATTCTAATACAGGAGTTTGTCTATATACGCTTAAACCAAATACAATAATACAAATTATTAAGATGATTGTAGCGAGTTTTTTACTGAAATCATCTAAAGTTATTTGAAGGGGAGTCTTCTTTTCTTTAGTTTGCTCCATTAAAGTAGCTATTTTTCCAAGTTCAGTTGTCATACCAGTATTTGTTACTACAATAAGAGCACGTCCATAAGTAACTAGTGAACTTGAGAATACCATATTCTTTTGGTCACCAAGTGCAACTTCCTCACTGTCAATTACATCTTCAAATTTATTAACACTTTCAGATTCACCAGTAAGTGCACTTTCATTTACTTGTAATGAGAAGCTTTCAATTATTCTACCATCTGCAACAACTAGGTCTCCAGCTTCTAATACAACTATGTCTCCAGGAACAACTTCCCTTGAAGGTATCTCTATTTTTACACCATTTCTTATAACCTTAGCGTTAGGTGAAGAAAGTGCTTTTAAACTATTAAGAGACTGTTCTGCCTTTACGTTTTGTACTGTACCTAAAATAGCGTTCATAATAATAACAGCAAAAATTACAAGGGTACTTTCAGCATCTCCTGTAGCCATAGAAATAAGTGCAGCTACTATTAATATCCCTACTAAAAGGTCTTTGAATTGTTCTAAGAAAACAACTAATACACTCTTTTTCTTTTTTTCTGTTAATTCATTAAATCCATTTTCCTCTCTTGATTTATTTACTTGTTCAGTAGATAAACCTTCCTTAGTCACGTTGAAGCGATTTAAAACATCCGTGGCTGATTTTGAAAAAAACTTGTCCATAATATCTTCTCTCCTTTTTTGAGTAATAAAAAAAGACCCCTAATATAATTTACGCGTTGCGAAAATTATATTAAAAGTCTGGTAACCTTGATTATTAGGCATATAACACCAGGTTAAAATAACCGCGATTGTTGATGCTATATTTTAAACTACTCCCTCTTAATAAAAGAAATTTATATTTGATTATATTTTTATAATAAATTGGAAAGGTAAAAATGTCAAGAATCTAAAATGAAAATGGAAAAAATTATTAAATACACAAAGTGATAAATAGTTCATATACTATAATATAACATTACATGGAGTTGAAAAGTTGTGATATACGGGCTGATTTTAGCTGGAGGAAAGGGAAGTAGGCTATACCCCCTATCAAGAGCCGATCAACCAAAGCAGTTTTTAAAGCTAATTAACGATAATAGTTTCTTAGTTAATACTGTGGATAGGATCGTACCTTTAATAAGTAGAGAGAATATTTATGTAGTAACTAATAGAGACTATGAAGATAAAATAAGAAACGAGTTAAGTGATATTAAAGAAGAAAATGTTTTTACTGAACCAAGTAATAAAGAAACTGCTACATGTATAGGTCTTTCAGCTGTTAAGCTTTTAAAGAAAGATGGAGATGCAGTTATGGTTGTTCTTCCATCAGATCATTATATTGAGAATGAAAAAAATTATGTAGAAACATTAAATCAAGCTGTAGAGCTAGCTAATAGAAGAAGAGGAATAGTTACTTTAGGAATAGAGCCAACTAGACCAGAAACAGGGTATGGATATATTGAAATGGGAGAAAGAATTAGTGGGAATATTGCCACTTATAAGGTAGCTAGATTTACAGAAAAACCAAACGTAGAAGTTGCTAAAGACTTTTTAGTTAAGGAAACCTATCTTTGGAATTCTGGAATGTTTGTTTTTAGAGCTGATGTAATATTAAGAGAGATTGAAAAATATTTACCTAAGATGCATAAGGCTTTAATGGAAATATATAAGCATGTTGGAGAAGAGGATGAGGAAGAGGTTATAAAGGAACAATACGAATTAATAGATGGCATTTCAATAGATTTTGGAGTAATGCAAAAAACTAGGAAGGCATATGTAATTAGATGTGATTTTCCATGGGATGATATAGGAAGTTTTTCAGCATTAAGCCGATTTTTGATGAGTTATAGAAATAATAATGTTTCTAAAAATGTTTATCTTGAAGAGTGCGAGAACTGTTCAATATTTGGAGAGAAAAACTTGATTATTGGACTAGGAGTAAAAGATTTAGTTGTAGTAGATGCAGGGGATGTTATATTGGTTATGGATAGGGCTCGGGATCAAGAAATAAAACATTTATTAAATAATTTAAGTAAAAATCAAGAGTACCATAGGTTTCTATAAAGTATAGTCGTTACATTGTGTAACGGCTATACTTTTTTATTAACTTAGCAGAATTATGGAAAATAAATCAAAAATATTGTTGACAAATATACTCGGGATTCATATAATAAAATTAACATATGAACAAATGCTCATACGTTAGGAGGAATTAAAAGTGGAAAATGATAATTTAGAAAAATGTACTTGTAATATAATTCATGGTGATGTTGTTGTAGAAGTGAAAGACAAGCTACCTAAAGAGGAAACTTTATATGATTTAGCAGAGTTTTTTAAAGTTTTTGGTGATTCAACAAGGATAAAAATAATATGTGCTTTATTTGAAGCCGAAATGTGCGTGTGTGATTTATCAGCTTTATTAGGAGTTTCGCAATCAGCGATTTCACATCAGCTTAGAACTTTAAAAAGTGCAAGGTTAGTAAGGTATAGAAGAGAAGGTAAAATTGTATACTATTCATTAGACGATGAACATATTAAGCATATTTTTGATGAAGGTTTAAGACACATAACTGAATAGCAAATAGGAGGATATTATGACAAATGAAATAAAATTATATTTAAAGGGACTAGATTGCGCTAACTGTGCAAATAAGATAGAGAATAAGGTAAACAAATTAGAAAGCGTAGAAGAAGCTGTTTTGAACTTCTCGTTAAGTTTATTAATAGTAAACTTAAAGGAAAATAGTGATGTAAATAAAGTTGAAGAAGAAATAAAGACTATAGTAAATAATCTTGAACCTGATGTTATAGTATCAAAATATGATAATAATATAAAAGAAAAGAAAAATGTATGTACTAGTGAATGTTGCAGTGGACATGCACATAACGTTGAAGAGAAACATGAAGAAAGCCATGAGCATAATCATAGTGAAGGTGTTTCTTTAAGAGATAAAGTAACCTTAGCAATAGGATTTATATTATTTGCTATTGCTATATTTATTGGAGAAGAAAAAAGTTATGTTCCATATATATACGCATTAAGTTATGTATTGGTGGGAGGTAAAGTTGTATTAAGCGCCATTAGAAATATATTTAGAGGGCAAGTATTTGATGAAAATTTCTTAATGACAGTTGCAACTTTAGGAGCCTTTGCTATAGGGAATCATCCAGAAGGGGTAGCAGTAATGATTTTCTACGAAATAGGAGAACTATTCCAAAGCTATGCAGTTAATAGGTCAAGAAAATCAATATCCTCCCTTATGGATATTAGAGCAGATTATGCAAATTTAATCATAGATGGGAAAGAGAAAAAGGTAGATCCTAGTGAAATTAAAATAGATGATATCATAGTAATTAAACCAGGTGAGAGAGTTCCTTTAGATGGTGTTGTTATTGAAGGAAATTCATCTTTAGATACATCAGCTTTAACTGGTGAATCATTACCAAGGAATATTGATTTAAATGATGAAATATTAGCAGGGGTTATTAATTTAACTGGTGTAATAAGAGTAAAAGTAACAAAAGAATTTGGAGAATCAACTGTATCTAGAATTTTAGAATTAGTACAAAATGCAAGTAGTAAGAAAGCTCAAACAGAAAAGTTTATAACAAAGTTTGCTAGATATTATACTCCAGTAGTAGTACTATCAGCAGTTGCATTAGCTATAATACCTCCACTAGTAGTTGAGGGAGCATTATTTTCGGATTGGGTATATAGAGCATTAATATTTTTAGTAGTATCTTGTCCGTGTGCGTTAGTTGTTTCTATTCCTTTAGGGTTATTTGCTGGAATAGGTGGAGCTTCTAAAAATGGAGTTTTAATAAAAGGTGGAAATTATCTTGAAGCTTTAAAAGATGTGGAAACAGTTGTTTTTGACAAAACAGGAACTCTTACAAAGGGCGTATTTAAGGTTGTAAAGATTAATACAAATAATATAGAGGAAGCTGAGTTGTTGAGAATAGCAGCAACAGGAGAAAGTTTTTCTAATCATCCTATTGCACAATCTATATTAAAAGCTTATGGAAAAGAAGTAGACAAATCTATAATATCTAATTATGAAGAAATTTCAGGAAATGGTATTAAGGTTAATATAGATAATAAAGAAGTTTTATTAGGAAACTACAAACTTATGAATTCTAATGGAATCAAATATACTAATAGCGAAGAGATCGGAACAGTAGTTCATGTAGTTGTTGATGGTGAATATAAAGGTAATATTGTAATAGCTGACGAGGTAAAAGAGGATTCTAAGGAAGCTATAGAAATGTTGAAAAAGATTGGCGTTAAGAAATGCGTAATGTTAACTGGCGATAATAAGAAGGTAGCAGAAAAAATTGCAGAAGAGTTAGGATTAGATGAAGTATACGCTGAGTTATTACCAACAGATAAAGTTGCCATGGTGGAAAAGCTATTAAAGGAAAAGTCTGAAAAGGGAAAATTAGCTTTTGTAGGTGATGGGATTAATGATGCCCCAGTTCTAGCAAGAGCAGATGTTGGGGTAGCTATGGGAGGCATTGGATCTGATGCTGCTATTGAAGCGGCAGATGTAGTGCTAATGAGAGATAACCCATCATCATTGGTTGATGCTATAGAGATAGGAAGAAAGACAAATAGAATTTTATGGCAAAATATAATTTTTTCACTTGGTGTTAAAATTGCAGTACTAATTCCAGCTGCTATTGGAATAGCAAACATGTGGGAAGGAGTATTTGCAGACGTAGGGGTTACTTTAATAGCTGTATTAAACTCTATGAGAGCTTTGAGGAAATAAGTGGATAAATATATTTGTTGACAAAGTTTGTCGATAAAAGTATAATTATTAACGTTGAAATTAAAAACTTTCAGGCATGAGGGAGTAGCATGCAGAGATGTTTTATCTCTGTAACAAGGTCAACATACTGATGATATAATCATCTGGCTTTGTTTTAAATTGTGAGACTTATGTATAACGGATTAGGGTTGCGTTATACATAAGTCTTTTTTTATTCTTAAATTGGAGATAAGTTCAATATTTAAATGTTAATAAAGTTTATTCTTTAGTGTTTATAATGATAAAAAATGTATAAAATAAAGATGTGCTATTTAGGAGGGAAAATATGAGTATTATATCTATTTTAATGATAGGATTGGGATTAGCTATGGATGCGTTAGCTGTTTCAATTACTATTGGTATTAATTCTAATAAAAAAAGTAAAATAAAAATGGCTTTTAAAGCTGCTTTGTTTTTTGGTGCTTTTCAAGCTATTATGCCCTTTATAGGTTGGGCTGTAGGTAGAAATTTTACTAAATATATTGAGATGATGGATCATTGGATAGCTTTTATTTTATTAGCTATTATTGGTGGGAAAATGATTTATGAAGCATTAAAAGGAGAAGAGAGTGAAGAAGAGAAAACTTATTCAAATAAAACATTATTAATATTAGCTATTGCTACTAGTATAGATGCATTGGCTGTAGGAATAAGTTTTGCGTTTTTAAATGTAAATATATTATTAGCAATATTAATCATAGGAATAGTGACAGCTGTTTTAAGTTTTATTGCTGTATATATAGGTGAAAAGTTAGGAGAAATGTTTAAGAGTAAGGCAGAGATATTCGGAGGCGTTGTTCTAATTTTAATAGGATTAAAAATATTAATAGAACATCTTTTGAAATAGTAATGTAAAGAATCGACAAAATTCATGCTTGCCATATTGAAAGTGAAAATATTATTTAATAAAAGTAATGGATTAATAATGAAGTTTTATGGTAATATAATAAATGATGGATTATTTGCGTGAAAAGTAAAGTGTAGAATTTACATAACTTTGTTAAAAAATAGATAAAATTTAGAGAGAAGGTGCAGTATGGAAAAGAAAAAAAATATTTCTATGGCTGTAATTAAACGTCTGCCAAAATATCATAGATATTTAAATGAATTAATGAAAAATGATGTAGATAGAATATCATCAAAAGAATTAGGTGAAAAGATAGGATTTACAGCATCTCAAATACGTCAAGATTTAAATTGCTTTGGTGACTTTGGTCAACAAGGATATGGGTATAATGTTAGAGAATTATACAATCAAATAAGTAGTATTCTTGGATTAAGTCAAAAATATAATACTGTAATTGTAGGTGCAGGTAATATAGGGCAAGCAATTGCAAATTATAAGTTTGATAAACAAGGTGTAAATTTAGTTGGAATATTTGATGCAAATCCTAAGTTGGTTGGACTTAAAATTAGAGATATTGAAATAAGTGAAATAGATACTTTAAAATCTTTTTTAAGTAAGAATAAAATAGATATAGGTATAATTTGTGTCCCTAGATTAAATGCTCAAAAGGTATGTGACGAGATGGTAGAAGGTGGAGTTAAGGGAATTTGGAACTTTGCCCCTGTAGATTTGTCAGTACCAGAGAATGTAAGGGTTGAAAATGTTCATTTAAGTGAAAGTTTAATGACACTTATCTATTTATTACACAGTAATGAGGAATAAAAATAGAAAAAATATCCTTGGTTATAGCTTATAAAATTAACATAAAATCACAATTTGATATTGAAAAAAATTTAACAAGGTATTATAATCGTAATTGAAGTTTGTTAAAAACTTCAATTATTTTTTTATCTAAGTTTGTTATATTATTAACAAAAATAACAATGAAAAAGTATTTATTTTCAGACAATTCGACAGACTCATGCCACTATTTAATGTATAATATTGGGTGGTTTGTAAAATTAAAAAAGATTAAGAAAAATAAGAGTGTAAATAAGGAGGATATGAGGGGATGGAATTAAAAAACGTGCTTCTTGAAAAAGAAGAGCATTTAGCTATTGTTACTATTAATAGACCAAAAGCTTTAAATGCATTAAATTCAGAAACATTAAAGGATCTTGACACAGTTCTTGAGGATTTAGAAAATGATAGCAATATTTATGCTGTTATATTAACTGGGGCAGGAGAAAAATCTTTCGTTGCAGGTGCTGATATAGCAGAAATGAGAGATTTAAATGAAGAACAAGGTAAAGAATTTGGAATGCTTGGAAATAAGGTATTCAGAAGATTAGAAAAGTTAGACAAGCCTGTAATTGCAGCAATATCAGGATTCGCTCTTGGTGGTGGTTGTGAATTATCAATGGCATGTGATATAAGAATAGCTTCAGAAAGAGCAAGATTTGCTCAGCCAGAATCAGGTTTAGGAATAACTCCTGGATTTGGTGGTACTCAAAGACTACCAAGAATAGTTGGGTTAGGAAAAGCAAAAGAAATGATTTATACAGGAGCTATGGTTAAGGCAGATGAGGCTTTAAGAATAGGACTTGTAAATAAGGTAGTTCCTCTAGAAAATCTTATGGATGAAGCTAGAGCTATGGCTAATGCAATAATTGTTAATGCGCCAGTAGCTGTTAAGTTATGTAAGGATGCTATTGATAGAGGTATGCAAGTAGATATAGATAGAGCAATTGAAATAGAGGCAGAAGACTTTGGAAAATGCTTCAGCACAGAAGATCAAACAGAAGGAATGACTGCATTCTTAGAAAAGAGAGCAGAAAAGAACTTCCAAAACAAATAAATTGTTTTTTTAAATATAAGGAGGGTCAAATCAAATGGATTTCGAATTAACTAGAGAACAACAATTAGTACAACAAATGGTTAGAGAATTCGCAGTAAATGAAGTAAAACCAATAGCTGCAGAAATTGATGAAACAGAAAGATTCCCTATGGAAAATGTTCAAAAAATGGCTAAGCTAGGAATGATGGGTATTCCATTTTCTAAAGAAGTAGGGGGAGCAGGCGGAGATGTTCTTTCATACATAATCGCTGTAGAAGAGTTATCAAAGGTATGTGCAACAACAGGAGTTATCCTTTCAGCTCATACATCACTATGTGCTTCAGTTATCAATGAACACGGTACTCCAGCACAAAAAGAAAAGTATTTAGCAGATTTATGCTCTGGTAAGAAGATTGGTGCTTTCGGTTTAACTGAACCAGGTGCTGGTACAGATGCAGCAGGACAACAAACTACTGCAGTTTTAGATGGAGATCACTATGTATTAAATGGTTCAAAAATATTCATAACAAATGGTGGAGTTGCTGAAACTTTCATAATTTTTGCTATGACAGATAAGAGCCAAGGTACAAGAGGAATATCTGCATTTATAGTAGAAAAAGACTTCCCAGGATTCTCAATAGGTAAGTTAGAAAACAAGATGGGTATTAGAGCATCATCTACTACTGAATTAATAATGGAAGATTGTATAGTACCAAAGGAAAACTTAATTGGTAAAGAAGGTAAGGGATTTGGTGTAGCAATGAAGACTCTAGATGGAGGAAGAATTGGTATAGCTGCTCAAGCTTTAGGTATTGCTGAAGGCGCTTTTGAAGAAGCAATAGCTTACATGAAAGAAAGAAAACAATTTGGTAAGCCACTTTATACTAAGCAAGGTTTACAATGGTACATGGCAGAAATGGATGTAAAGATAGAAGCTGCTAAGCAATTAGTATATAAGGCTGCTATGAGAAAACAAAATGGACAACCTTATTCAATAGATGCTGCTAGAGCTAAGTTATTTGCAGCAGAAGTAGCTATGGATGTTACTACTAAGGTAGTTCAAATCTTTGGTGGATATGGTTACACTAAGGAATATCCAGTAGAAAGAATGATGAGAGATGCTAAGATAACTGAAATCTATGAAGGAACTTCAGAAGTTCAAAAGATGGTTATTTCAGGTAGCTTATTCAGATAGGAGGAAGTTATAAAATGAATATAGTAGTTTGTGTAAAACAAGTTCCAGATACAACAGTTGTTAAGATAGACCCTAAGACTGGTACATTAATAAGAGATGGTGTTCCATCAATTATTAATCCAGAAGACAAGCATGCATTAGAAGCAGCATTACAATTAAAAGAAGCTCATGGTGGAAAGGTTACAGTTGTTTCAATGGGGCTTCCAATGGCTAAGGCTGCATTAAGAGAAGCTTTATGCATGGGAGCTGATGAAGCTATTCTTTTAACAGATAGAGCACTAGGAGGAGCTGATACATTAGCAACTTCAAAAGCTCTAGCTGGAGTAATTAAGAAATTAGATTATGATATAGTATTTGCAGGAAGACAAGCTATCGATGGAGATACAGCACAAGTTGGTCCAGAAATAGCTGAACATTTAAATATTCCTCAAGTAACATATGTTCAAGATGTAAAAGTTGAAGGTGACTCTTTAATAGTTAACAGAGCACTAGAAGATGGACATCAAATAGTAGAAGTTAAGACTCCATGTCTATTAACTGCAATCGAAACATTAAATGAACCAAGATATATGAATGTTGCTAATATTTTTGCAACTAATGATAATGATATCAAGGTTATGAGTGCAGACGATATAGATGTAGATAAGTCAGAATTAGGTCTTAAAGGTTCTCCAACAAAGGTTAAAAAGTCAATGACTAAGGAAGTTAAGGGAGCAGGAGAGCTAGTTAAAGAAGGCCCTAAAGAAGCTGCAGCTTATCTTTTAGGAAAATTAAAAGAAAAACACTACATCTAAGATAATAGGAGGGTAATTTATTATGAATATAGCAGATTACAAAGGCGTTTGGGTCTTTGCTGAACAAAGAGAAGGACAATTACAAAAAGTATCTTTAGAATTACTTGGCGAAGGTAGAAGAGTAGCAGATAAATTAGGAGTAAAGTTAACTGCTTTATTACTAGGACACAATGTAGAAGGATTAGCAAAAACTTTAGGTGAACATGGTGCAGATGAAGTTTTAGTTGCTGATGATAAGAATTTAGAGCATTATACAACTGATGCTTATACAAAGGTTATTTGTGATTTAGCAAATGAAAGAAAGCCAGGAATATTATTTGTAGGAGCTACTTTCATTGGTAGAGATTTAGGACCAAGAATAGCTGCAAGATTAACAACAGGATTAACTGCAGACTGTACTTCAATAGATGTTGAAGTTGAAAGTGGAGATCTTTTAGCTACAAGACCAGCATTTGGTGGTAACTTAATGGCTACTATAGTATGTCCAGATCATAGACCACAAATGGCTACAGTAAGACCAGGGGTATTTGAAAAGGTAAATACTGATGCTTCAAACTGTAAGATTGAAAAGGTGGAAGTTAAGTTAGCAGATAGCGATATTAGAACTAAGGTTCTTGAAATAATCAAGGAAAAGAAAGATATAGTTGATATATCTGAAGCAAACATTATAGTATCTGGTGGTAGAGGTGTAGGATGTAAAGAAAACTTTGCTTTACTACAAGAATTAGCAGATGCTTTAGGTGGAGTTGTTGCAGGTTCAAGAGCAGCAGTAGAAAAGGGATGGGTTGAAAATGCTTACCAAGTTGGACAAACTGGTAAGACAGTTAAGCCAACAATCTATATAGCTTGTGGTATTTCAGGAGCTATCCAACACGTAGCTGGTATGCAAGATTCAGAATTAATTATTGCTATCAATAAAGATGAAACTGCTCCAATAATGCAAGTTGCTGATTATGGTATAGTTGGAGATGTTAAGAAGGTAATACCTGAATTAATAGCTCAAGCTAAAGAAATGAAAGCAGCTGAATAATATAAAAATATTGAGTTTTTAGGAGGAATAAAAATGAAAAAGGTTTTCGTACTTGGTGCTGGAACAATGGGTGCTGGAATAGTTCAAGCATTCGCACAAAATGGATTTGAAGTTATAGTAAGAGATATTAAAGATGAATTCGTTGAAAGAGGAATAGCTGGAATTAATAAGAGCTTAAGCAGATTAGTTGCTAAAGAAAAGATGACAGAAGAAGTTAAGGAAGAAATACTTTCTAGAATTTCTGGAACAACTGATATGAGTTTAGCTGCTGATTGTGATTTAGTAGTAGAAGCTGCTATAGAAAATATGAAGATTAAGAAGGAAATATTTGCAGAATTAGATTCAATCTGTAAGCCAGAAGCAATCTTAGCTTCAAATACATCTTCTTTATCAATAACAGAAGTTGCTAATGCTACAAAGAGAGAAGATAAAGTTATAGGAATGCACTTCTTTAACCCAGCTCCAGTAATGAAGCTTGTTGAAATTATAAGAGGAGCTAAAACTTCTCAAGAAACTTTCGAGGCAGTTAAAGAAATGTCTGAAGCTATAAAGAAGGTACCAGTAGAAGTTGCTGAAGCACCAGGATTTGTAGTTAACAGAATTCTTATTCCAATGATTAATGAAGCAGTTGGAATTTATGCTGATGGAGTAGCATCTGTAGAAGATATAGATACTGCTATGAAATTAGGAGCTAATCATCCAATGGGACCTTTAGCATTAGGAGATCTTATAGGATTAGATGTATGTCTTGCTATAATGGATGTTCTTTATAATGAAACTGGAGATTCTAAGTACAGAGCTCATACTTTATTAAAGAAGTATGTTAGAGCTGGATGGTTAGGAAGAAAGACAGGAAAAGGATTCTACGATTATTCAAAATAATATATATCCTTAATATATTAAATATAGAGAATAGACAAGTGTTGTTTTTTAAGCAAATACT
>OASU01000465.1_pt1 | contig 12041 bp, 14 predicted proteins | sample 1475801 | NCBI WGS metagenome assembly OASU01 (sample SAMEA2579919, study PRJEB22360) | human gut metagenome | biome: human gut; feature: human-associated habitat; material: faeces | place: Denmark | collected 2008/2010 | reverse complement strand
ACGACCCTATAAAAATTTAAGGACTATGTTCGACCCTACAAGAATTTAAATATCCATAATTGGTTGCCCTCATTTTTTATTGTTTATTGTATTATTTTTACAACTATCCAGCTATGTTTCTTTCTACAACTAATAAAAAAAATACAAGTATAAAAAAGAAAGGAAATAATATTATATGCCGTGGCAAACATTGTGCATCAATGCTGAATCTAAAATAAGCCTTGATCAAAATAATATTGTAATAAAAAAAGCAGATGGTACTTACCAAAGTTATAATTTGAGAGCAATTGATTGTGTTATTTTCAATAATGCAAGACTTACAATTACGCTTCCTATTATATCAGCGTTAATAGAACATAATACTACTTCAATATTTTGCAATAATAAACATGATCCAATTGGAATGTTTGTTCCTTTTGGAATTCATACAAAAGCATATGAAAAATTAAATGAACAAATAAATTGGAATAATGTAAGGAAGAAAAATCTTTGGAAAATGATTATAGAACAAAAAATTTGTTCAGAGAAAACAACAATTCGATTTCTAAAAGAGGATGTTGAAACTATAAATAAATTAGATGTTTTACAGCATTCAGTAAATTCCAATGATAAAACTAATCGTGAAGCTATAGCAGCACGCATTTATTTCTCGAATCTATTTGGTGAAGATTTTACACGAAACAGGGATTGCCCAGTTAATTATGCACTAAATTATGGATATAAGATTCTAGCAAGTTATATCTCAAGTTGTATTACTGGAAGAGGACTTTTACCTGCACTAGGGATTCATCATATTGGACCAGAAAATGCATTTAATCTGACTTATGATTTTATAGAACCGTTTCGCTATATTATAGATGTTTGGACATATTTGTATATATATAGTATGGATAATGATGCGTTTCTGTCAGGACATAGACAACAATTAAATCAAATATTCAATATAAAAATTCGACTTGAGGACACATGGATGAGATTAGATGATGGAATTTCTAAGATTGTTGATTCTTATATTTCTTATTTAAATAATGATAGAGATACTATATTGCGTATTTCATATAAGGATGGTATTCAACTCAATGAATAAGATAGGTAAGTTTATGCGTATTTTGTTACTTTATGACCTGCCGTCTGTCACAAATGCAGATAAAAAAATATATAGAAATTTTGTAAAGTATCTTACAACGGAAGGATTCATCCGTATACAAGAATCTGTTTTTGTTAAAGCTTGTTTAAATGCAAATGCTGTAAAAACATGTAAAACACGAATACGACAGAATTCTCCGGCAAAAGGAAGTATACGATTATTTGTTTTAACAGAAGAAAACTATCAAAAGGGAGAGAACATCAATGATAATTACTCATTTTCAGAACTTATCCAAACAACGGATTATTATATACAAATAGGAGATGAAATTGACTATGATGAGAATTAAATATAATGAACAGAATATCATTCTTCCAGATTTGCGCCTTATTAATATTTTTCAAAATAATAGTAACTATAAAGGTTTAGAGAAAATGCTAGATTATTATTTTGGAAAAAAGAAAAAGTCAAAGTGCTCTGTCAAAGGGAACGAAAATTACCCGATATCTTGCAATGAAATGAATTATATATATTTTGAAAATAATTTAAATGTGATTTCAGATAATTTGGAATTGAAGCCAAAAAGTTTTCTAAATGGATCATTGGAAGAATTTGTTAAAGCAAATCAAAATGATTTTAATACATTGGAATCTATTCGAAATAATGTTAGGGATTTCAGAACGGATCAAGGATTTTATAAGATTCAAAAAATTTTAGAAAGAGGATTGCAATGTCATTGTTCTTTAGAATTTACAGATTTTCCTTATTCATCAATATTATCAATGTTAAGTTTTAAGTGTGATGGGATTCCCGAAGAGAAAAAACTAATGATGCTATATAATCTTTCTATATATTTGCAACGAGCAAAGCCACTTATAGTAAATTTATCATTTAAAATTGACGAAAACGTGTTAGATTGGATTTACACTTACAAAGATAGTAATGTCTATTTTATAGTATCAGCAGATCAAATTGATTGCTCTATTTTACCAGAAAATGATATGCTACAATATATAATTTTGAATGATTCTGAAAGTATAAAAACTGAAATGTATATGCCTGAAGAATTTGATATGCTTTGTTATTCGCAAAATAGTTATATTCAAAAATATATGCACTTACAAAGCCGAAATATACAGAAAATTGCATCTGATTTTTCGAAAAAAGACAAAAATTATGTATGTTTATTCTAAAAAAATGCAATTTTATTGAAAATTAAATTAAAGATAAATTGCTATTTATACTTTATATATAGTAATATTTACCTGGTAAAAAGAATATCTGATTTTAAGTATGGTTCTTTTTACTAAGTTACTGACTTACAACTTAACAACAAAAAAGAGGGTTGCGATTTTAAGTATGGTTCTTTTTACTAAGTTACTGACTTTGTTTTCATTTGCCAATGTTCTAACTCTGATTTTAAGTATGGTTCTTTTTACTAAGTTACTGACTCGTTTGATTTGTATTTACCCCAACGACAGATTTTAAGTATGGTTCTTTTTACTAAGTTACTGACCCAATTTCTGTAGTTGAAGAACCATCATAGATTTTAAGTATGGTTCTTTTTACTAAGTTACTGACAAGTGGAGTAGAGGCATCTGCCAAGTTCAAGATTTTAAGTATGGTTCTTTTTACTAAGTTACTGACTGGCAGCTCACTCTCAAACATAGCGTTGTGATTTTAAGTATGGTTCTTTTTACTAAGTTACTGACAGTTACGATTCCTAATGGCATTTTAACTCCGATTTTAAGTATGGTTCTTTTTACTAAGTTACTGACGGTGGTGTTTCAACCTGCATATTGCATACGATTTTAAGTATGGTTCCTTTTATTAAGTTATAAATGTATAGTTAACGGATTTTAGATGGCTGAATTTATTTGTGTTATTTGGTTTTATTGATCTTGTTTAATATTAACTACTACATACTCACATATACCCTCTGTTCTTATAGGAAAACCCCAACCAACAAGGCCTGAACTAATGATTTTTGTGTGGTGCTTGAATGTTTCTTTTCCGTAATTACCGGCAAAATCGGATTGTAGGTGGTAAGAATAAGAGAGTGAAAACATTTGTCCGTTATGAGTATGTCTGCTGAGTTGAAGGTCGATATTGTTTTTAATATTTTCTTTTGTTCCTTGGGGTTGATGGTCCAGGACGATGTTGCAGGTCGTCTTATGGATGGTATACATATTCACAGAACCAAAAGTAACGATGGATGTGGATATGATGGCTGAAAGGATTATACAGATGATTGGCTTTCTTTTCTTGAATATCAATAATAGGATTAGTAAACAGAATAATGTATGTATAGCCCACATGGCTTGATACGTACGCATATTCCAACAATTTAATAGTAATGCGATACAAATGGCGTATCGTATTTTTTTGTTTAATGTATTTTTTTAAAGATTATTTAGTAACATACATAATCCGATTTCTAAAATGAGGATTCCCATTTGAAGATAGATTATACTATCGCTTCCTCTTTGTTTTATCTTACACCATTGTTAGAAAGATTTCTTAGTTTATGCAGTATAATAAAGTGGGTGAGACTATGTATAAAATAATGATTGTAGAAGATGATGAACTCATCTCAAAAAAGTTAGAATCGTTTCTTAAATCTTGGAACTATGATGTTAATCGAGTTGTTGATTTTTATAATGTGATGGATGTATTTCAATCATTCAATCCAGACTTAGTATTAATGGATATAACACTGCCTTATTTAAATGGATGTTTATGGACGGAAAAGATTCGTGAAGAATCCAAAGTTCCAATTATCTTTATTTCAAGTGCTACAGACAATATGAGTATTGTGATGGCTATCTCTAAGGGTGCGGATGATTTTGTATGTAAACCGTTTGATTTAAATGTTCTAGCTGCTAAAATTACGGCAATATTAAGACGTAGTTATGACTTTGTATCTAATCATAATATCCTTGAATATCAAGGTGTACGCTTTAATTTAGATGATAATACGGTATGTTTTCAATCTTCTCAAATTGAACTGAGTAAGAATGAGGCTAAGATCCTACGTTTACTTATGGAAAAGAAGGGGACGATTGTATCTCGAGATAGTTTAATGGAATATTTGTGGAAGACGGACTTTTATGTGGATGAAAATGCACTAAGTGTGAATGTGAATCGTTTGCGTAAAAAGTTAGAGAGTATTGGCATTGTGGATTTTATTCAAACAAAAAAAGGATTGGGATATAAGATATGAAGTTGTTTAGTCATTATTTAAAAGATCGACGTTTGTTTATAGTTATATATACTTTTAGTCTTTTTACATGTTATGTTGTATTTAAACTCTATAATTTAGAACTTGAAGCTTTTACATATGCCTTTATGATTTTATGTGTATTATTGGTGGTTTGTTTCTTTTGGGATTACTACAAATATTATAAGAAACACCAAACCTTAGTAACACTTCAATCCAATAGTAATGTTTCTTTGTCTTGTGATCTTCAAGATTTTTCATTGATGGGAGAAGATTATCATAAAATATTAGTGGCTATGAAAGACAATCATGATGAGTATGTTATTTCTTCAGAAAACAAAATGCATGATCTAGAAGATTATTTTACGATGTGGGTACATCAGGCTAAGCTTCCCATTGCCGCAATGAAATTACTACTTGAAGATGATGAATTGAGTCGTAGTGAAATTAAGTTACAACTCTTACGTATGGATCAATATACAGATATGGTTTTAGCCTATTTACGCTTACATAGTACGCATACTGATTTCTTATTTAAAGAATTGGAGTTGGATGATTTGATTCGACAATCGATTCGTCGCTTTTCTACAGAATTTATTCGTAAACACATTCAGTTGAGTTTTAAAGAAACCGGGGATGTTATTTTGAGTGATGAAAAGTGGCTTGTGTTTGTGTTGGAACAAATTCTTTCGAATAGTCTTAAATATACCAATGAAAATGGTTTGATATCTATATATATGAAGTCTAAACATGTTTTAGTTATTGAAGATACGGGTATTGGTATTAGTGCAAGTGATCTAAGTCGTGTGTTTGAAAAAGGATATACAGGTATGAATGGACGTAGTGATAAAACGGCAAGTGGTTTAGGTCTATATTTATGTAAAAATATTTTAGATATGCTGAATCATAAAATAACGATTGAATCTAATGTAGGTAAGGGCACTCGAGTGATATTAGACCTTACGCATTTTGAAGGAAGAATTGAGTAATCTTACAATCTTGTAAGAATAGTGTTAGCTGAATCGATGGCTGCATTTTTGAATTCTTTGTAGAATTTTGGTGTACATGGAGGTAATGAATATGGCATTATTGGAAGTAAAAAATTTAAAAAAAGTATATACAACAAGATTTACACAGAATCAAGTACAGGCATTGACCAACGTAAACTTTAGTGTGAATAAAGGCGAATATGTCGCTATTATGGGTGAGTCTGGATCTGGTAAGACAACACTATTAAATATCTTGGCAGCTTTAGATAAACCAACAAGTGGACAAGTCTTATTACATGGTAAAGATATTACGCATATTTCAGAAAAAGAAATTGCGAACTTTCGAAGAGAACACTTGGGCTTTGTATTCCAAGATTTTAACTTATTAGATAATTTTAATAATCGCGATAATATTTTCTTGCCTTTGGTTTTAAGTAAGAAAAAATATCCAGAAATGAAAAAAAGATTGGATCCTATCGCAAAACAATTAGGGATTGAGGGTATTTTAGATAAGTTTCCATATGAAATTAGTGGTGGACAAAAGCAGCGTGTAGCTGTAGCTCGTGCTATCATCACAAATCCAGATCTAATCTTGGCCGATGAGCCAACGGGAGCTTTGGATTCAAAGAGTACAGAGGAACTTTTACATTTATTTGGAACAATCAATGCGAATCAACAAACAATCGTAATGGTTACTCATTCGACAAAGGCAGCAAGTCACGCTTCTCGCGTTCTGTTTATTAAGGATGGAAAAATTTTCCATGAAATTTATAAGGGAAATAAGAATTTAGATCAGATGTACCAATGTATTAGTGATACGTTGACATTATTAGCTACAGGTGGTGTGCATCATGAGTAGAGCTTTCTATTTAAATTTAGCTGTAGATAATTTGAAGAAGAATGCGCGTACCATCATTCCTTATATATTAACGAGTGTCTTAACGACAATGATGTTGTATATGGTTGTTTCTTTGGCAAATAATCCACATTTAAATGAAATTGTAGGAGGAGCATCTATAAAGCAGTTATTAGGTTTTGGCACTGTGATTATTGAAATCTTTGCGTTTATTTTCTTGTTCTATACACATAGTTTCTTGATTAAAAGAAGACAAAAAGAATTCGCATTATTCTCTATATTGGGAATGGAAAAGAAACACTTAGCTCGAGTTTTGTTTTATGAAACATTAATAACTCTACTTGTTTCATTAATTTTAGGAATTGGATTAGGTGTTTTACTGGATAAAGCGATGTTTTTGGTTATCGCAAAAATGATTGGTGCAGATATTATACTCGGCTTCTACTTTTCTTTTATAGGTATGAGACAATGTGTTCTTGTGATTGGATTGATTTATGTATTGATCTATTTCTATTCTATGATTCGTATTCATATTTCAAGTCCGATTGAATTGCTTCATTCCGATCATATGGGTGAAAAAGAGCCTAAGGCCAAATGGTTTCTTTCCATTATTGGTATTCTTTGTCTAGGTATTGGATACTATTTATCAATTACTACTAAAAATCCTTTAAGCGCACTCTACGTCTTTTTTGTGGCTGTAGTACTTGTCATTATTGGAACGTATTTATTATTTACATCGATTTCGGTCACTTTCTTAAAATTAATGAAGAAAAACAAGAATTACTATTATAAGACGAATCACTTTATTAGTATTTCTGGCATGATGTATCGTATGAAACAAAATGCCGTAGGACTTGCGAATATTTGTATTCTTTCAACAATGGTTTTAGTCATGTTGTCGTCAACCCTTAGCATGTGGTCAAGTATTGATCGTGTTGTGGATTCACAATATCCAAGAGATTTTATTGGAACAGGATATGGGGAAGCTGCCAATATTGATTTTGATGAAATGAGTGAAGAATTGATTCGTATGGGCATTGTTCCAAAGAATCTTCTTGCGTATAAAGAGTTGGGTTATGCAGGATATTTAAAGAATGGCACTTTGATTACAGATTATCGTGATGAGGGAATTAATGCCGTAAATGAAATTCAAGAATTTTATTGTCTTCCATTAAAAGATATTCAAGATTATGAAAATATCAAGGGTTCTTTAAAGCCAAATGAAATCTATGTGTATTCCAATGTAGAAAAGGCTAAAGAGAAAACTTTATCTTTATTTGGAAAAGAATATGTTGTGAAGAAACAATTAGACCACTTGAAGATGGATGAAAGAAATCCCAATGTGACAGAGCATTATTATATTATTGTTTATTGTGGATTCAGAAAAGACTTTAGAAACGATGCAAGAAGATCAGACAAATGTGTATGGCGACGACGCGAGTACAATATATGCTAGTTATTCATTTGATTGTGATGCGAATGATCGTAGGGTTATTGAAAAATTAACTCAAAATGGAAATATAAATAATTTTATTTGGACAAATAAATCGGATCAGAAACAAGGTTTGATTGAATTATATGCAGGCATCTTATTTATTGGAATCTTCTTAAGCTTCTTATTTATCATGGCAACCATTCTGATTATGTACTACAAACAGATTACTGAAGGCTATGAAGATAAGGATCGTTTTGAAATTATGCAAAAAGTAGGTCTAGAACAAAGTGATGTAAAGAAGGCTATTCATTCGCAAGTACTGACGGTATTCTTTATGCCATTACTTGTTGCAGGACTTCATGTTTGTTTTGCGTATCCAATGATTGAAAAGTTACTTCATTTGTTGTTTGTGAGCGATTCATGGCTTTATGTTCGAACAACATCTATGTGTTTTGTGGCTTTTGCCCTAGTCTACATTGTGATTTATGTATTAACTTCAAAAGTCTATTATGGAATTGTAAAAAGAAATGCTTAATTGGATATTGGGATTTATCTTGATTGGATTATGTATCTATATTTATTATGTAAATCATCATGGAATTTAGTACTCGAATAGAGTACTATTTTTTTTAGGTGATATATATGTTTATAAATGGATTTGACATCTTGTGGGATGAAATTGATGATTATGTGGCCGATATTAAAAGTATTCGAAGTATTGATCAATTCATGTTTAATAAGCCGGTCACTTTCTTTTGTGGAGAAAACGGAAGTGGTAAATCCACTTTATTAGAGGCTCTTGCGATTAAAAATGGATTGAATCCAGAAGGTGGAACAAGAAACTATAATTTTTCTACGTATGATTCGTATTCTAGATTGCATGAACATATGCGTTTGTGGCGTTCTAGAAAACCGGATTGGATGTATTTCTTGCGTGCAGAAAGCTTCTATAATGTCGCGACAAAAGAAATGGAGTATAGTGGTGTTTTGTCTGAAAGATATCATGATCAATCGCATGGTCAAAGTTTCTTTTCTGTATTGATGAAACAAACGAATAAAAATGGACTTTACTTTTTGGATGAACCGGAAGCGGCTTTATCTTGTCAGAATCAATTGGCATTATTATACTTGATTGAGGAATGTGTGAAACAAAATTGTCAATTTATCATTGCGACACATTCACCTATATTATTGGGTTTTCCCAATGCACAAATCTTATTATTTGATGAAGATAAGGTAGAAGAAGTGGATTATAAATCTACGTCTAGCTATCAAATAATGAAATTATTTTTGGATCGGTATGATTATTTTGTGAAAGATATTCAAGAGAATAATGATGGAGGGGTATTGTGATTAAATTAATTGCGATTGGTAAGAATAAAGATAAAGCTTTACAGTCTTTAGAGAAAGAATATATGAAGCGTTTGTCGGCTTTTTGTAAGTTTAGCGAAATCGAAGTCAAGGATGAAGCAAATGAACATGTTTCTAGAGAAGCTGAAGTCTTATTGGTGAAAGAAAAAGAGGGAAATCGTGTTCTAGAAAAATTATCAGATCAAGATTTTGTGGTATTGCTTGATCTTCATGGAAAGATGATTGATTCTGAGTCGTTTGCGAAAAATTTGGATATGTGGCAAATGAAGTATTCAAATATTGTCTTTGTGATTGCGGGAAGTCTTGGACCAAGTGAAAAATTAGTTTCTAGAGCGAATTATCGTTGGAAATTATCGGATCTAACTTTTACGCATTTAATGACCCGTGTCTTGATGTTGGAACAGATTTATCGTGGTTTTATGATCAATAATGGTCGTAATTACCACAAGTAAGTGATGTAAGCGCTTTTTGTGAAATATTTTACTTGTGAAAAACTAGTCAATCAATTTATGTAGTGATATAATGGATGTGCAAAAATGACAGTAGGAGGAATATACATGACAAAGAGAACTGTTAAAGACCTTGATGTAGCTGGAAAAAAGGTCATCGTACGTTGTGATTTTAACGTGCCAAGAAAAGATGGTGTTATCACTGATGATAACCGTATCGTAATGGCTTTACCTACAATTAAATATTTAGTAGAAAACAAAGCTAGAGTTATTTTGATGTCTCACTTAGGAAAAGTTAAGACTGAAGAAGACAAAGCTAAAAACAACTTGGAATGCGTAGCCGTGCGTTTACAAGAATTGTTACCAGATGTAAAAGTAACTTTCTGCCCAGTAACTCGTGGTGAAGAATTAGAAAACGCTGTAAATGCATTAGCTGATGGTGAAATCGTATTAATGCAAAATACTCGTTATGAAAAAGGCGAAAGTAAAAACGATCCTGAATTAGGTGCATATTGGGCTAGTTTAGGTGAAGTATTCGTTGAAGATGCATTCGGATCTGTTCACCGTGCTCACGCTTCTACTGTAGGTATCCCTACAAACATTAAAGAAAACGGATTAGGATTCTTAGTTGAAAAAGAAGTTACAATGTTAGGAAAAGCTGTTGATGAACCAGCTCACCCATTTGTAGCTATCATTGGTGGATCTAAAGTATCTAGTAAGATCGATGTTGTTGACAACTTATTGAAAAAAGCTGACAAAGTTATCATCGGTGGTGGAATGGCTTATACATTCTCTAAAGCTGTTGGTGGTTCAATCGGTACTTCATTAGTTGAAGATGACAAATTGGATTTGGCAAAAGAATATTTAGAAAAAGCTGGAGACAAATTAGTTCTTCCTGTAGATAATGTAATCGCTGATGCATTCAGTGAAGATGCTAACACTAGTGTTGCTGATGCTGGACAAATTCCTGATGGATGGATGGGATTAGATATTGGTCCTAAATCTGTTGAATTGTTCAAAGAAACTTTAGCTGGTGCTAAAACTGTAGTATGGAATGGACCTATGGGTGTATTCGAAATGCCTAAATTCGCTAAAGGTACTGAAGAAGTATGTAAAGCTATCTCTGAATTACCAGAAGCTATTACAGTAATCGGTGGTGGAGACTCTGCTGCTGCTGCAAAACAATTAGGATATGCAGACAAATTCTCTCACGTTTCAACTGGTGGTGGAGCTAGTTTGGAATATATGGAAGGTAAAACATTACCTGGTATCGCTATTATCAGCGAAAAGTAATAAGGAGATGTACTTAAGATGAGAAAACCTATTATCGTTGGAAACTGGAAAATGAACAAAAACAACGCTGAAACAAAAGCTTTCTTCGAAGCTGTTGATGGTGTTGCTGCTAGCGAAAATGCTACTTATGGAATTGGATGTCCATTTACTGATTTAAGAACTGCATTGGATCACGCTAAAAACTTAGTTGTAGCTGCTGAAAACTGCCACTTTGAAGATAGTGGAGCTTTCACTGGTGAAGTTAGTGTTCCTATGTTAGAAGAAATGGGAGTTAAATACTGCATTATCGGTCACTCAGAACGTCGTGAAATGTTCGGTGATACTGATGAAACAGTAAACAAAAAAGCAAAACGTTTAATTAAAGCTGGAATCACTCCAATCTTATGTGTTGGTGAAACAGAAGCTGATTACGATGCTGGAAACTCAGAAAAAGTAATTCGTGAAGAATTAGCTGGTTCTTTAGCTGACTTATGTCCAAAATGTGTTGGTGAAATGGTAATTGCTTACGAACCAATCTGGGCTATCGGAACTGGAAAATCTGCTTCAGTTGAAATTGCTGAAAACTGCTGTAAAATCGTACGTGACCAAGTTAAGGTTATGTATGGTGAAGAAGCTGCTGAAAAAGTACGTATCCAATATGGTGGAAGTGTTAAACCTAATAACATCGTTGAATATATGGCTCAACCAGATATTGATGGTGCATTAATTGGTGGTGCTAGTTTGAAAGAAGATAGCTTCACAGAAATCATTGAAAAAACAAAATAATTAATGATAATTTAGGCCTCAAACGAGGCCTTTTCTTTTGACAGATGCTAACCAAAAAAATAATTTAGGGTTGTTTGTGAGGTGGTTTCGTGGTAAACTAGTCATGAACTATTTTAAATAGGGGGTAGAATAAAATGAACTTTGTAGAAAATAATGGTAAAAAAGTTGCAGCGATTTTATGTGTAGCATCTGCTTTCCCTGTTGTGGCAACAGTAGTTGCAGCTAAGGAAGAACCAGGATGGCATGGTGACCGCTATGTCAATGAAGATAAAACTGTGGCAAAAGGATGGCAAGAAATCGAAGGAAAATCTTACTATTTTTCAGAAGATGGAACAGTAAATTCTTCAAAGACTGAAGAAGCAACAACAGCTAGCGTTTCAAGTAACATTACAGGGGAAGTGAAAGAAACAGTGGCAACAGCTAGTCAAGAAGCTGTAAAAGAAGAAACAGAACAAAAAGCCGCAGAAGTAGTTGAAACTCCGGTAACTACAACTGAAACTCCAGCAGAAACACCTGCTCCTGAACAGACTGAGACTCCAGCTCCTGAGCAAAATGTAACACCTGCTCCAGAACAGA
>OASU01000464.1_pt1 | contig 12068 bp, 9 predicted proteins | sample 1475801 | NCBI WGS metagenome assembly OASU01 (sample SAMEA2579919, study PRJEB22360) | human gut metagenome | biome: human gut; feature: human-associated habitat; material: faeces | place: Denmark | collected 2008/2010 | reverse complement strand
TTATTCCAATAGAAGTATCAATACTTCTACCTATGGCATAAGAATATGAGGCTGGTCCATCGTAGTTAATCATAATTCCTATAAAAACAATGCAGCAAATGGTAACAGAACCAGGTTTTTTTATTATATTACATAAATAAATTGCTCCAATTACACCTACAGCAGTAACAAGAGAATTTATAGATTGTAGAAATAATATGTTGTCTACTATAAATATAAAAAGCACTCCTATAAGACCTCCAAGAAGAGTACCTATAAGCCTATTTTTACCCATACTAAAAGTACTTTCAACAGTATCTTTCATACATATAACTGCTGCGATACAAGCATAAAAAGGATTCTTATCTCCTGCTAGTTCAAATAAAACCATACATATAAACACTGCTAAAGCAGTTTTAAGGTTTCTATAGCCAACCTTAGGAAATTCAAACCTATTCAATTTATATCTCCCCTTTACTGTTTTAGAATATTATACCATAGTATTAATTTATTTCTTTGACAATTTAGAAAGGAATTTATTGATGTTGGTAACTTTAAAATTATTTGACAGATATTTTTTTTTGATTTATCATAAAATATAAGTAAATACAATGAAGAGAAGAGTAGTAAAGTAGAAAGTCTAAAGAGAGTTAACGTGTGGTGAAAGTTAATGTCAGAGAAGCTTTATGAAGATGGTCTTGGAGTAGAACCTTCGAGCTTAGTTAAGTTAGATGGTTACGGTAGCAACCGTTATATTGCAGAGTGATGATAGTCACTTAGTGAGTTTTTTATCGTGAGATAAAAAAGAAATAGAGTGGTAACACGTAAATAAGTTTATTACGTCTCTATATAGGCAAAATACCTATATAGGGACTTTTTTATTATCAAAAAACAAAAGGAGGAATTTAAAAAATGTGTAAAAAACCATATTATATAACTACACCAATTTACTATCCATCAACTAACCTACATATAGGAAATACCTATACTACAGTTGCTGCAGATGCAATTGCTAGATTTAAAAGATTAACAGGTTATGATGTAATGTTCTTAACAGGAACTGATGAACATGGTCAAAAAATTCAAAGAATAGCTGAAGAAAAGGGAATAACACCTATTGAGCATGTTGATGAAATAGTTGCAGGTATTAAGGACCTTTGGGAAATGATGAATATTAGCTATGATAAGTTCATTAGAACAACTGATGATTATCATGTTAAAGCTGTTCAAGATATCTTTAAAAAGCTATATGACAAAGGTGATATTTATAAGAGTTCTTATGAGGGATTATATTGTACACCATGTGAATCTTTCTGGACTGAAACTCAATTAGTAAATGGAAATTGTCCTGATTGTGGAAGACCAGTAGAAAAATCAAAAGAAGAAGCTTACTTCTTCCAAATGAGTAAGTATGCAGAAAGATTAATAAAGTATATAGAAGAACATCCAGATTTTATTCAACCAGAATCAAGAAAGAATGAAATGTTAAATAACTTCTTAAAGCCAGGATTACAAGATCTTTGTGTGTCAAGAACAAGCTTTGACTGGGGTGTCCCAGTAACATTTGATGAAGATCACGTTGTTTATGTTTGGATAGATGCACTATCTAACTATATTACTGCATTAGGATATGGAAGTGATAACGACGAATTATATAAAAAGTATTGGCCTGCAGATGTACATTTAATAGGTAAGGATATATTAAGATTCCATACTATTTATTGGCCAATTATGTTAATGGCATTAGATTTACCATTACCAAAACAAGTATTTGGACACGGATGGTTACTCGTTGATGGAGGAAAGATGTCTAAATCTAAAGGAAATGTTGTAGATCCAGTAGTTTTAGTTGAAAACTTTGGAGTAGATCCAGTAAGATACTACCTTTTAAGAGAAATTCCGTTTGGATCAGATGGATTATTTAATAATGAAATATTCATAAAGAAGATAAATTCAGACTTATGTAATGATTTAGGAAATCTTTTATCTAGAACTGTTGCAATGGTAGAAAAGTACTTTGATGGCGTAATACCTGCTCCAACAGCTAAGGAAGATATTGATAATGAATTAATAAACTTAGCCCTAGAGACTCCTAAGTTAGTAGAAAAGGCTATTGATGAATTAAGAATTCCAGAAGCTTTAGAAGCTATATTTAACTTAATAGGAAGAGCTAATAAATATATTGATGAAACAACTCCTTGGATATTGGCAAAGCATGAAGACAAGAAAGAAAGACTAGGAACTGTATTATACAACCTAGCTGAAAGCTTAAGATTCTCATCTGTATTATTATCGGCATTCTTACCTGATACAGCTAAGAAGATTAATGAACAATTAAATACTACAGTGGTTGAATGGTCAACACTATCAAGCTTTGATGGAACTGTTGCAGGAACTAAGGTTCATAAAGGTGAAAACTTATTCCCAAGAATAGACATAGATGCAAAACTTGCTGAATTAGAAGCTATTCAAGCAGCTCAAAAGAAAGAAGTGAAAAGAGAAATCCAACCTATTAAAGAAGAAATAACTATAGAGGATTTTGAAAAGTTAGATTTAAGAGTAGTAAAAGTTCTTGCTTGTGAACCAATTAAGGGAGCTAAGAAGTTACTTAAATTAAAAGTTGATTTAGGTGGAGAGGAAAGACAAGTGGTTTCTGGTATAGCAAAATACTATAAGCCAGAAGAATTAGTCGGAAAGTATGTAGTGCTTGTAGCTAATTTAAAACCAGTTAAGTTAAGAGGAGAGCTATCACAAGGAATGATTCTTGCAGCATCTACTGATGATGATAGTTTATTAACACTTGTTAATCCAGGAGAATTGCCAACAGGAAGTGTAGTTAGATAAGAGGGATAATAGAGTAAAAAAGATAATAGAGTTAAGGATAAAACCCAGCCTTTGCTGGGTTTTTAATTAAGGAAATTCTCTTTATGGAATTTCAGTGCTAACCTTTTTATCCATATTATATTTATTATTCTAAGAAGGGGGTTATATTATTGAATGTAATTATAGGGAATGCATGGCCGTATGCTAATGGTCCATTGCACTTAGGAAGAATAGCAGTATTATTACCAGGGGATATCTTGGCTAGATATCATAGGTTAATGGGGGATGAAGTAGTATTTGTATCTGGATGTGACTCCCATGGAACTCCTGTAACAATGAAAGCAAAGGAAGAAGGAATAACACCCTTAGAAGCTTCTAAAAAGTATTATAATGAGTTCTTAAGTTGTTTTAAAAAGCTGAATTTTTCTTTTGATTTATTCACTCAAACTCATACAGAATATCATAGTAGTAGCGTTAAAGATTTTATATTAGAACTATATAATAAAGGATATATATATGAAAAAGATATTGAACAGGTATATTGTGAAGAGTGTGGTGAATTTTTATCTGATAGATATATAGAGGGAAAATGTCCAATTTGCGGAGGAGAGGCGTTAGGCGATCAATGTCTAGAATGCTCTGAGATATTTGAAGCATCAGAAATTTTGAATAAAAAGTGTAAGATATGTGGTTCTGAACCAGTAATTAAAGATACAAGTCATTTGTTTTTTGCATTGTCTAAGTTTGAAAATGATGTGAGAAGATTATATATAAAGCAACAAGGCTGGAGAAAAAATGCTGAAGTAATTACTAAGAGATATCTTGATGAAGGCCTAAGAGATAGGGCTGTAACAAGAGATTTTAATTGGGGAATAGATGTACCATTAAGTGGTTATGAAGATAAGAAAATATATGTTTGGATTGAAGCTGTAATGGGATATTTAACAGCAAGTATGCAAGTTCTTGAAGAACGTGGGGAAGATTATAAGGAATATTGGGACGGTGAAGATAGTAGGGTTTACTTTGTTCATGGTAAAGATAATATTCCATTCCATACAGTTATTTTCCCGGCAATATTATCTGGATTAGGAATAAAAAATCCATCAATTAGAGAGGTTTCTGGAGAGTATTTAAAGCTTGAAGGAAAGAGATTTTCAGCAGCAAAAAATTGGGCAATATGGGTAGATCACATAATTGATAGATATAATTCAGATGCAGTGAGATATTATCTAATATTAAATGGCCCAGAAAATAAAGATTCTGATTTTACATGGAGAGATTTTATAAATACTACTAATAATGACTTAGTAGGGTTATATGGAAATCTTGTAAATAGAACTTTAACCTTTATTAAAAGGAACTTTGGAGGGGAAATTCCAAGTGGAGAAGTACCTAAATCATTGAAAAATGAGATACTTCAGTTATATTTTAGTGTTGGAGATAAAATAGAAGATGGAGAATTTAAAGATGGTTTACAGCAAATAGTTAAAATGATAAGAAAAGCAAATAAAATGTTTGATGAATTTGAACCATGGGTAAAAGTCAAAAAAGATAAGGTGACATGTGGTCAAGATTTGTATGTATGCATACAGTTGATTGCAAATTTATCTAATTTATTAGAACCTTTTATGCCTGAGTCCTCTTCTAAAATAAGGAGCTTTATAGGGTTAAACGAAGCAACTTGGAGTTATGTAGAAATAAAGTCAGGTGAAATAGATGATATTAGTATACTATTTGAAAAAATAGATAAAAAGAATGCAATTGAAGAACTGAACCTGATGAAAGAAGAGAAAAATTAAACAAAAAAATAGGACATCCACAATAGGGGTTTGGGATGTCCTACAAACCAATCTATTTAAGATGGTTATAAGGGGTAAATAATAATGCTTTAACTACTTTACAAGTTATATATTACATTATGAATATGACAAAATAGTGTCAAAAAGAAATATGTTTTGGAAACAAGGTGTTAACAAATATTAATAATTGAAAAGGCCCAGAGTATTTATATAAAGGTGGATAAATACTCTAGGCCTTTTTCAATGGCTAGGAAAATATAAAGTTTTAATTAGCTATAAATCAAAGGCATTATCACAATTTCGTATTAAAAAATATAAAATCAAGGATAATAATTTTATAATTTCCTCACCTTTAGTAGGAGTGGGGTAGATGTTTGTTTCGATGTGACTTGGAGCGTAGTGACGGAACAAGCAGAACAAACATCTACCCCGCCTTTTTCATACATTAAAAATAAGAGAACATAAACTTATATGTCTTAGCTACTATGTATTTAAATATAAACTCAGGATATGACAGTTGTGTGACATAAATAAAAAGTAGTATAAAAGTTTATATTTATATGAAACTATACTTGAGGTGATATTTATGGATAACGATAATGCTAAAGTAATAAAAGAAATGAATAAGTTTTTGAAGGGAATCCACATGGGAGGCAGTACTTTTAAGGATTATATTGAAAGAGCAGAGTCTAAAGAGCTAAAAGATTCTTTAGTGGAAGTTACAGAAACATTTAAGAGACATGAAGAAGCAATAACACATAGAATAGAGCAACTTGGTGGGGATGCCAATGATTCATTAGGAGTAATGGGAATAATGAGCGAGTTTTTTCAAAAAGTTAAACTACTTTCTGCCAATAGCGATAAGGAAATATTAGATAATGCAATAGAAGCAATGAAAGTTGGGATTGATAATGCTAATAAGTTTATCGATGAACATAGTAATCTAGAAAACAGTTTGAAAAGTGATATAGAAGGTGTAGTTAAGGATTATGATAACAGTTTAAGAAAGCTAGAATCTATATCTCTTTAATAAGTTGAAATTGATGAAAATTAGTCTATATAGTAGAGACTTATGAAATAGAGTCAGCTATATAGGCTATTTTTTTGTCAATGGTGTATAATATATAAATAAATTACTAGATAGGATGTGTTTATGTGGAAAATAAATATAGAATTTTTGATAGTCATGCTCATTATGATGATGATTCATTTGACAATGATAGAGAAGAGGTTTTTGCAGAGTTAGTAGAAAATGGGGTTATTGGAATACTAAATTGTTCCTCAACATATGATAGTGTTGGTAAAACTTGTAGGCTTATAGAAGAAAATAATTTTATTTATGGGGCTATAGGTATACATCCAGAGAACGCTAATGAGCTTACAGAAGATAGATTAGAAGAGTTTAGAAGAATTATTAATAAGAATGATAAGATAGTTGCAGTGGGTGAAATTGGATTAGATTACTATTGGGATGAAAATCCACCAAGAGATGTTCAAAAAGATGCATTTAGGGCTCAAATGAAGTTGGCAGAAGATATGAATCTTCCTGTGGTAATACATGATAGGGATGCCCACGCAGATACATTAGAAATTATTAAGGAGTTTCCTAATGTGGTAGGGGTAGTACACTGTTTTTCAGGAAGCGTAGAGTTTGCTAAGGAATGTGTAAAAAGAGGATATTATATTGGAGTTACAGGAGTGATAACATTTAAGAATGCTAAAAAGCTGGTAGAGGTGGTTAAAGAAATACCATTAGATAGGTTATTTGTAGAGACAGATTGTCCTTATATGTCACCTGAGCCTAATAGGGGAAAAAGAAATAGATCAGATTATATAAAATATGTAATAGAAAAGATTGCATTAATAAAAGAAGTAGACCCTATTACAGTTAATGAGACTGTTAATAAAAACTTTTTTAATTTGATAAAATTAAGGAAATAATGTAAAATGAATCTATAATTGAATAAAAATCCAATATAAGGTAATAATTCAAAAAGAGGCTATGTATAATTTAGTAATATCATTTATTTTTAGGAGCCCAATAAGAACAAAAAAGCTATTATAATTATTTTATTATTCTTTTATGCACAAGGTGCATTTTATGTATGTTCATTAGTAGCAAGAGTATGAAATTTGACAATTAGTGCAAATTTGATATATAATTCAAAAGACGCTCTTGCCAAGGGAGGGAAATAAATGGTAGAAAAATTTAAGGAACACTTAAAGAAAAGTTTTTCTAACGGTCCGAAGGCAAAGATTTTGTTAGGATTAACTGCTTTAGCAGTAATTTTAACTATGACAGTTGTCAGCATGAGAAAGACAGTAAATATAAGTATAGACGGAAGTAATGAAACATTTGTCACATATAAAGGGACTGTTAAAGATGTGTTGGAAAATCAAGGCATCGAATTAGGTGCTAAGGATAAAGTACAACCATCCTTAGAATCCAAGGTATCAGAAAACCAAGAAATTACTATTAAGAAAGCTGTACCAGTAAAAGTTGTTATAGCTGGCCAAGAATTAGAGCTAGAAACAGCTGAGGATACAATAGGAGAGATGCTAGTAGCAGAAACAGATATGCTTAAAGAAAAAGGCATAGAATATCAAGAGGGTTATGATATAGTAACACCTTCTGTAGATACTCCAATTAAATCCGACTTAGATGTTCAAGTAGTACAGGTAACAGTAGAGGAAGTTGTTGAGACACAAGTAATTCCATATAGCATTAAGACTACAGTAGATTATACTAAAGACGTATCTGATAAGGTAGTTACTCGTAAGGGCGTTAATGGTGAAAAGGAAGTAACATATAAGATTGTAAAGCATGATGGTGAAGTTGTTTCTAAAGAAGCAGTTAGCCAAAAGCCAATCAAGGCTGCCGAAGATCAATTAGTAGTTAAAGGTGGAGCGTACATTACAGCTAATAGAGGCGGTAATATAGTAGGAAAGAAAAGATTATTTATGGAATCAACAGCATACTCTGGACATGGAAAAACAGCTACAGGAAGAACACCAGTATATAATCCAGGAGGATTAAGTACAATTGCAGTAGACCCAAGAGTTATTCCACTTGGAAGTAAGGTTTGGGTAAAAGGTTATGGCTATGCTATAGCTGCAGATACTGGTGGTGCGATTAAAGGAAATATTATTGATGTTTACTTTAATTCTTCAAGTCAATGTAAAACTTGGGGAAGGAAGTATAACGTTGAAGTATTAGTAATTGCTTATCCAGGTGAATGGTAATTAATTTTAAGAGATAACGGAAAGTTATCTCTTATTTTTTTAGAAATTTGACATAATACATATATATATGTAAATTAAATATAGGTTTAAGTGAAAGGAAGAAACAATTTGATTAAAGAAGTTATAGTTGTAGAAGGAAGAGACGATATAACAGCAGTGAAAAAGGCTGTAGATGCAGAAATTATTGCAACTAGTGGGTTTGGTATAAATGCAAAGATTATAGAAAGAATAAGAGAAGCTCAAAAGAGGAAAGGGGTAATAGTACTTACAGACCCTGACTTTGCTGGAGAAAAGATTAGAAGTATAATATCAAAAAGAGTAAAAGGGGTAAAACATGCATATATTGCCCAAGAAGATGGACTTAAAGATGGGGATATTGGTGTGGAAAATGCTAGTCCAGAAACTATAATCAAAGCACTTGAAAATGCAAAAGTTACACTAGAGGAAAAAAGAGAATTTTTCGATATGAAAGATATGTTTAGATTTAAATTAACAGGAGTTGGAGACTCTAAAAAGAGAAGAATAATACTTGGTAAAGAGTTGGGCATAGGATATGGAAATGCAAATCAAATGATTTCTAGATTAAATAACTATGGCATAACTCCAGAAGAATTTATGGACGCTATTAAAAAAATAGAAGAACAATTAGGAGAATAGTAAATGGATATAAAAGATTATAAAACACAAGACTTAGTAAAGAAATATAATTTTAAGTTCTCAAAAAGTCTAGGTCAAAACTTTTTAATAGATGATTCGGTATTAACTGATATAGTAGAGGGTGCAGAAGTAAATAAAGATGATTTAATAATAGAAATAGGTCCAGGGGTAGGTTCATTAACTGCACAGTTAATAGGTAAGGCAAAGAAAGTTGTGTCAATTGAGTTAGATAATGACTTAATTCCCATACTTCAAGAAGAACTTGGACAGTATGAAAATTTTACACTTATTCATAAGGATGCATTAAAAGTTGATTTTAATGAGATTATTGGTGATGAGAAGAGTGTTAAGTTAGTTGCAAACTTACCTTATTATGTTACTACTCCAATAATAGTTAAATTACTTAAGGATAATTATAATTTTAAGTCTTTAACTATAATGATTCAAAAGGAAGTTGCAGAGAGAATAAATGCAGAGCCTAATTGTAAAGAATATGGTGCCCTATCATTACTTGTTCAATATTATTGTGATACTAAAATAGTAAGAAAGGTATCTCCGGGAAGCTTCATACCAAGACCAAAAGTAGATTCAATAGTAATAAGATTAGATAGGTTATCTGAAAAGAGAGTAGAAGTTAAAGATGAAAAACTTATGTTTGAAATAATTAGAAATGCATTCAATATGAGAAGAAAGACTATGTGGAATGCTGTTAAGTTTTTAGGAATGAAAAAGGAAGATATAGAGAAGGCTTTTGAATTATCGGGTATAGATCAAAAGAGAAGAGGAGAAACTTTATCATTACATGAATTTGCTATATTATCTGATAATATAATTAATATAAGAAATAGTTAATGCTTTATAAGGTAGATGAATACATCTACCTTTATTTTTTTAAGGAATACTTACAAAGGAATAATAAGGACCACTAAGCATATAATGTATTGAAGTAATATATGTGGAGGGAATAGGCGTTTGGCACATAATAAATTGTATAGAAACTTTATAATTTTACAGGAGGATGAGAAAACTCATGCTGCTTCAGGTGAAAAAGCCTTGTCAGGTTATGCAAAAATAGAGGCTAAAGGAGATAAATGCAAGATCTCTTTCTATGCACAAAACTTAAAGAGAGAAGAAAAGTATTCTATTTTACTTATATGTTATAAGAAAGACATGAAGCAAATAGTAGATTTAGGAGTATTGAAAAAGCCTCTAAAGAGTATTATGTAAATAATATAGCAGGCTTAGATTTTTCTTATGATAAGATTTCTGGTGCAGCAATATGTAAGTATGTAGGTGGAGAACTTACATATTTAATGTATGGATTTATGAATGGCGAGAATGTAGGCGATAGTTGGAAAAAGTGCAAGGTGTTAAAGCATATTGACAAGAACAAAGAGGTTATAGAAGTAAAAGAAGTTAAGGAAGTAAAAAAGGAAGTAAAAGAAGAAGTAAAAAAGGTTGAAGAAGTTAAGTGTGTAGAGCCTGAACATAAAGAGCATCATGAAGAAAAAGAACATAAAGACCATCATGAAGATAAGTGCAAGGACGAAATGAAGGATAAATGCAAGGACGAAATGAAGGATAAATGCAAGGATGAAGTGAAAGATAAGTGTAAGGATGAAGTGAAAGATAAATGCAAGGATGAAATGAAAGATAAGTGTAAGGATGATGATAAAGACTATCATGAAGAAATTAAAAAGAAAGATAAACATGATGAATGCAAAGAGGATCATCATAAAGAAGAAAAAGAAGAAAAGTGTGAAAATATAAATTATAGTAAACAAAAGTATACAGAAAATATGGGATGTATGGGAGCTTGTAAAAAGAGAGATGCAGTAGAATCAGAAGAGTATAGATTCGATGAGTACGAAGCACAAATAGTAGAAGAAAAGGAATTAGATCCTTATGATTTTGAAATGAGAGGTTCACTAGGTGAATTCTTTGAGAATATTATTAAGGACTTCGAAGAGGTTAAAAATAAGTTTAAGGAAATTAAGTATTGTAAATGGTATAAAGTTAATATTAAGAGTCTAGATGATATGTGCAATATATCTAATTATAATAAATATACAATAGCATATTATCCAATGTTAAACTACTATCCATATATCAAGAAGTATGGCTATTTCATGCTTGGCTATAAATGTGATGAAAAAGGAAACCTAAAGTATATAGTTTATGGGGTTCCTGGAAAGAAGGATAAAGATGAACAACCTTACGCTGGAAAGACAGGTTTTGTTACTTGGATGAGTGGTGACAAAGATAAAGAAGGTTGTTGGTTAATGTTCTACGATTATAAGAATTCAACAGTTGTAGTTCCAATGAAGTAGGATAACCTGATTAAATGAAGAAAAAGCAATTATTAATGACTGCTGTATTGGTAATTCTAGTAATAATATTAATTTTTTCTCAAAGATTCTTTAATAATAATTTTAAACAGGTAGCTTTATTAGATAATGATATAAGCTCCCTAGAGGAATTTTCAATGAAGAATCAGGGATATTCATATTCTATACCAGAAACTTGGGTGGTCAAAGAAAAAGCGGAAAACTCATATAAACTTTATCAAGCAGAGTTTAATAGCGAAGAAAAAAATATAATGGGATATGTAGAATTATTGAGTACTGAAGAAGATGTGAAGGTATTAGCACAAAAAGATATAGACAACCTTGCCCTTAAGCATAGTAATGAGAATATTGAAAATTATAGTTGTAATGGTTACAAAGGAATTAAATTAGAATATACAACTAAGGTAGAGAATGGGTATTCTTTTATAAATACAAATTATTACTTAAGGTTAGGTGATACAAAGGTTGGTAAGTTTGCTTTTACAGCAAAGAAGGGATCATATAAAGATAATATGAATGCTATATATGATGTAATAGTATCAAGCATTAGTGCACAAAAGAAATAAGAATTTGCCATTAATAACTTAAAGTATTATAATTTAAATATTAGGAGAAGCTATTAAGCTTCTCCTAATTTATTAGATTATAAAGTAAGGAGGAGTCATGAGGTTAGTTTTATTTGAAATTTTTGGACATAATGTCTACAGTTATGGTCTTATGATTGCCATAGGTGTAATTGTGGCTGGATATATGTTTACAAAGAGAGCCGAAAAGTTAGGTTATGATGAAGATAAAGTATTTAACTTAATTGTAATAGCTGTTATATGTGGTGTCCTAGGTGGTAAGTTATTATTTATAATAACTGAATTTAAAAATATAATTAAAAATCCGTCTATTTTATTAAATTTTGGTGAGGGCTTTGTTATATATGGAGCTATTATATTAGGGGCATTATCTATATACATTTATTGTAGAAAGAATAAGTGGAATACTGTGAAGATATTTGATTGTGTTGTTCCAGGAGTAGCATTAGCACAAGGGTTTGGAAGAATAGGATGTTTTCTAGCAGGATGTTGTTATGGGGCTGAAACCACAGGCAAGTTTGGCGTAATATTCCCAGAAGGAGCTTTAGCGCCAGCAGGGGTATCCTTATATCCAACACAAATATATTCTGCTATTTTTGATTTTGCCTTAGCAGCTTTTCTTATATGGTACTCTA
>OASU01000442.1_pt1 | contig 12548 bp, 10 predicted proteins | sample 1475801 | NCBI WGS metagenome assembly OASU01 (sample SAMEA2579919, study PRJEB22360) | human gut metagenome | biome: human gut; feature: human-associated habitat; material: faeces | place: Denmark | collected 2008/2010 | reverse complement strand
GCAGTCAGATCGGCCCGGACGAGGCCCTTTTTTCCCCTGCCGCTGATCCGTTGACCGACAAAATCGGCCAGAATGTTGCCGACTTCCTTGCAGCCGACATGAAACGCGGTATTATCCCGTCCAGTTTCTTGCCTTTGCAATCGGGTGTAGGAAATATCGCCAACGCCGTACTCGGTGCATTGGGACGTGATAAAACGATTCCTGCATTCGAAATGTACACAGAGGTAATCCAGAATTCCGTGATCGGATTGATTCGCGAAGGACGTATCAAATTCGGTAGCGCCTGTTCACTGACTGTTACAAATGATTGTCTGGAAGGCATCTACAACGATATGGATTTCTTCCGCGACAAACTGGTTCTCCGTCCGTCGGAAATCTCAAACAGCCCGGAAATAGTACGCCGCCTCGGTATCATTTCTATCAATACAGCCATCGAAGTTGACCTGTACGGCAACGTAAACTCTACCCATATCGGCGGAACAAAAATGATGAACGGTATCGGTGGTTCGGGAGACTTTACCCGCAACGCTTACATCTCTATCTTCACTTGTCCGTCTGTGGCCAAAGAAGGGAAGATTAGCGCGATCGTACCGATGGTATCCCACCACGACCACACGGAGCACGATGTCAACATCGTTATCACCGAGCAAGGTGTTGCCGATCTTCGTGGCAAGAGCCCGAAAGAACGCGCACAAGCCATCATCGAAAACTGTGCACATCCTGACTACAAAGAGCTTCTTTGGGATTACCTCAAACTGGCCGGTAACCGGGCACAGACTCCACACGCTATTCAGGCTGCACTTGGTATGCACGCAGAGTTGGCTAAGAGTGGCGATATGAAGAATACTAATTGGGCTGAATACTCAAAGTAAATATAATATATAGTATAGAATTTACAGTATTCGATTCAAAACAAGTATAATTGTATTCTCTGGTAAACAAAATCCTACGATTTTTGCTTATTAGAGAATACAATTGTCTTTTTATAGAAGAATCAATAAAGAGCCCTCCATGGAAAATAGTACCTGCCCCTTGACAACATAGAAATCGGATTCAACAACGGAATTCCACTTTGGTTGTACGGGCTAATGTATTCATATCAGCCTATTTCCCAATAATCACCTCACACATTTTATCCTGAAATGCTCTCGCTTTAGCCGCCGAAAGTACATTCTGGTTCATAATGGCAAATGCCACTTCATGTCCGTTCTTCATCTTCAGATAGCCTGCAAGCGCATTTATTGCCGTAAACGAGCCTGTTTTGGCATGAACATTCCGAAAAGCAGGAGTACCTTTCATCCGGAACTTCAAAGTTCCGTCCACCCCGCCAACAGGAAGTGATTTATACAACATCTGAAACACTTCTGTTTGCGAGTACGCATATTTTAGAAAATCCACCAGCAGGGCAGGAGAGAGGTAATTATAATTGGACAGTCCGCAACCGTCGGCAATCTTATAATCTTTCGGGTCATGCCCCAGGCGGCGGATCAGCTTCATTATTTCGACAATACCATCTTCGGCAGCTACTTGCTTCTTTCCCGTAGCCTGCGCTCCCAGGCGACAGAGAAATGCTTCCGCATTGAGGTTATCACTCTCTTTCATCAGTTGGTTCAGCACTTTCTGCACAGAAGTGTTCCAGCAAGCCATACGCTCTACTCTCACACTGTCGCGAGGTAATTCGGCAAAGCCATACGACTGGGGAGTCGTGATTCCTTTCCCACGAAGGCGTTCCAGGAAAGTGTGCATAAAGAAACGGGGAGAATCATAGATGTTGACATCATCTTTTCGAATCGAAGTGACATTGCCCGAAATAAGGAGATTGTTTCCATTCGTCAGCCAGTCTCTTGTGAAAGAGAATTTCCCGGCAGAAGAGGTACGTGTTTTCGTCTGATTCGTCACTGTATAATAGGAAGACAGAGGCTGGCAGGAAACACTTGCCGTATCGCCCTGCACCGTGGATGGAACTACGGAAACCTGTACAGTCCCCTTGCAGAACATCAGCGGAGAGAGATAAGGCTGATAACCCGCAGGTGTATCGTCCCACGCCCATCCGCTGCCCCAATAAAGGGAGTCTTTCATTGAAACGTCACCATAGACCTGCCCGTTAATAACCGAAAAAGGGAAAGTGATTACCTCTTCTATCAATGAATCCATCGACTGGCTGTCAAATTCCGGATCGAATCCGCCTACCACATACAGGTTGCCTTGCAAGGTATCATGCTCTATCACGCCATCGTGCCATACTTCGGTGCGGAAAGGCTCGTTGGCTCCGGGGCGGGAAAGTGCGGTAATAGCCGTCAACAGCTTCATGGTAGAGGCAGGACGTGAAAGTTTCTCCGCACGATAGTTATAAAGTGATTTCTTAGCCGTCAGATCGTAGACGGATATGCCGACTTCGGATGCTTCGGGGAGCATCTTCTTGATAAGCGAATCTATCCGGGAGAAATTCTGTTGTCCCCAAAGTGGCAACAAACAAACTGAAAGGGCGACTAACAAAAGACTTTTTTTCATATAACACTGTTTATGACATCAACAAATGATCGTATCTTACCTCTATCTATTTCAAGTTTTTCTCTACCTGTCCAAGAAGCGAACCGGCGCCATATCCGGACCATACATCCTGGATTTTTCCATCAGGAGCAATCAAGACATAATGAGGGATTCCCCGTACCTGATAGTTTAGGGCAAGACCGGTACGTCCTTTACGAAGTTCGTTCCACTGGTTACCGCCTATTCCTTTCGTCTTGATATACTCTTTCCAACGTGCTTTCGGGTCCTCACTAATACTAATCACAGTCATTTTATCCTTGTACAGATCCATCACCTTCTCCATTTCGGGTATCGACTCCACGCAAGGACCACACCCGCTACTCCAGAAATCGAGTAAGATGAATTTTCCTTTGAACTCGGAAATATGACGGAGAGAATCATTCGCATCATATAGGTCTCCATCCACCATCATATCTCCAACTCCTACGGTAGCGGGAGGATAAACATAGGCTGTAATCTCCTGTCCGCCACCTGTTTGTTTATCAGCTTCGGACATTCGGGCATAGAGTTTTTTCACCTCTTCTTCATAAGGCATGATAGTTTTATATTTCATCATGGAAGCAAAAAACAGTAACCTGTCCATCCACACCGGGGAGACGGGAGCTTCTTCCATGTATTCCATTTCCTTTTTCCAGATTTCCTGCTGCAACGGCATTGACAGTTTCCGGATAGAATCTATCTTGGCCCACGCCTGACTTTCAAACTCCCGGTCGCCCGGATGGTCAATGAACATCATCCGTTGCCAGTCATATTCCGCTGCCATGTATTGCATCAGTTCTTTCTGTTGAGCCATCGCGCAAGCCATAAAGCGGTTTTCTTCCTGCTGTTCCGGCACATCACTTACTACTTCCCATGTTTTCACTAGTTTGTCCTGTCCCTTGATTTCGATGTATTCCCCCGGTGCGATCCACACTTCCAGCCATGTACCCGGGAAGCCCCGGTTATCAGACATAATCAGCATTTTCCGTGTGGTAGAAACCGTGTCGCGGAAAGAGAACTGTCCATTCATAAGCGTATCTCTCAAGACACAGTTGAGAATATTTCCGTCTTCTTCATACAGGCCGATCACAATGCTGTCGGGAAGATTGGCCAATTCGCCCTGAATCAAATATTCATTGGCGGCAACTGACGCTTTACGATTAAATGTACAATGACACATCACCATACAAACTATTGCCAATAAGGCCGGAGTGATTATATATTTTCTCATCATATATTCGATTTATCAGTGAGATACCCCCTCATCAATGAATCAGATAGGTATCTTCATCAATGAACGATGTCAGATATCGGAATCCGTTTATAGAGCTTCCCGGAAGATTTCTCCTACCGTAGGATGCGGGAAAACAATCTTTTTCCATTGCGCTGCCGTCAATCCGAGCTCAATGGCAGTGCCCGCAAGAGTGATAATCTCCGAAGCCGGATTTCCCAACACATGAGCGCCAATCACCCGCTGCTGTTCATCCAGCAATACTTTGCAGACTCCGTTCACGCCTTCATTCTCCGCCACAAAACGGCCGGAGTAAGCCATCGGAAGTTTGATAACCTGATAATTGATTCCTTTCGTTGAGGCCGACTCCTCCGTTTCACCCACTCCAGCAATCTCCGGATTGGTATAGACTACGCCCGGAATAGCCCGATAACTCATGGCATCTTCCTTTCCCAAGATGGAATGTACGGCAACTTCCGCTTCACGAACAGCCGTATGGGCGAGCAAAGAGAATCCTGTCAGGTCACCACAAACATACACGTCCGGCACAGAAGTCTGCATCTTTTCATTAACTCTGATAGCACCACGCTCCGTCTGCTCCAAATTCAGGTTTTCGAGCCCGAAACCTTTCGTCACCGGGCGACGGCCGACACTCATCAACAGCTTCTCTGCAATGACACTGCCGTTTCCCTCCGCGTTCTCATAAGAAACAACAGCCCCTTCTTCCGTTTGCGACAAGCCGACCACTCTCGTACTAAGCAGGAATTTAATACCTCGTTTTGTATATTCTGCACGGAGCAAAGCGGAAAGCTCCTTATCCATTCCACCCAGGATTTCGTCCATCATCTCAACCACCGTCACCTGTACTCCCAAACTATTGAAGAACGACGCAAACTCCATACCGATTACCCCGCCACCAACAATAGCCAAAGAAGCCGGCAATTCTTTACTGTCCAAAGCATCTCTGTGCGTCCAGTAGTTCACCGCGTCCACTCCCGGAATAGGAGGAATAAAGGTTTCCGAACCCGTACATAATATCAGATTCTCTCCTTCGTAAGTCTCTTCCCCGCAGCGAACCGTATTTTTATCAATGATCTGCGCTTCTCCCGATACGATTGTAACATTGTTGGCAGTCAGCTTCGCTTTCACTCCCAGCACCAGTTTACGCACTACCTTACTTTTACGCGCTATTATCTTAGGCAAATCGAAAGAGACTTCCGGGATATTGACTGCATACTTTGATGCATGTTTTGCACTGTCATAAGTCTTTGCCGAATACAACAATGTTTTCGTAGGAATACAGCCTTCGTTCAGACAGACGCCACCCAGACTATTCTTTTCGATAAGCAATACGCTCAAACCACCTTTACCGGCAGCTTCGGCAGCCGTATGTTACAATCAACCCCCTTTCCCGGGCGCCTCCGCCAGCCGTATATCCCGCAGGACCGCCACCGATGATAATCACTTGATATTTCATAGTATATAATCAGTTACTCTTTTATCTTCTTTTCAAACATTCTCTTTTCGAGTAGTTCTGCAAATTCCTGTTCCTTGACAGGCATCACCGAAACAAACTTCCCTTTTCCGTATTCTATCAAGATATAATCCGTCACCGAGAAACTACCGAACTTCATGGAATGGTATTTCCTGACTGTGGTGATTTCGGAAAGCGGAATAACCTTCTTACGAATAAAACGGCCGCGTGAAACCTCCAGGTTACCGTCTGTAGTCAACGTATAAGTAGTATGTATAATCTGTTCGATCACTACAATCAGCATCAGCATAAACAGTACCGCTACCAAGATATATTTGCACCACAATGCGCCAACAGCATTTACAGTAAGCACCACCAACAGGAAATATTGGTACCAGGCGATGCGAGCATGAAAAATTCGATTCATTTTGTCAGATTTTTGCCTGCAAGGTAGCAATTTTATGAATTAGTGACAACGAAAAGTACAACGAAGTAACTTATTTTGTAGCTTTGCGGTGAGAAATAACAAGATTATGGTAAGAAAATTCGATTTCCTCGTTATCGGTTCCGGAATTGCCGGTATGAGTTTTGCGCTGAAAGTGGCGCACAAAGGTAAAGTTGCTCTTATCTGTAAAAGTGGGCTGGAAGAAGCCAATACGTACTTCGCCCAGGGAGGTGTAGCCTCCGTCACCAACCTTCTGGTGGATAATTTCGACAAGCACATTGAAGACACAATGATTGCCGGCGATTGGATCAGTAACCGTGCCGCAGTAGAAAAGGTAGTGCGCGAAGCTCCCGCACAAATTGAAGAACTGATTAAGTGGGGAGTGGATTTTGACAAAAACGAGAAAGGCGAATTTGACTTGCACCGCGAAGGCGGACACTCGGAGTTCCGTATTCTTCACCATAAAGACAATACAGGAGCAGAAATTCAAGACAGCCTGATTAAAGCCGTACAACGCCATCCGAATATCACGGTCATCGAAAACCAGTTTGCCATTGAAATCCTGACACAGCATCACCTGGGAGTGACTGTAACCCGCCAGACACCGGACATCAAATGTTATGGTGCTTATATCCTCGATCCGAAAACGGGAAAAGTAGATACCTATCTTGCTAAAGTGACGCTAATGGCTACCGGTGGAGTAGGAGCCGTTTATAAAACAACCACTAACCCGCTAGTCGCTACCGGAGACGGTATCGCCATGGTTTACCGTGCCAAAGGTACGGTGAAGGATATGGAGTTTGTACAATTCCACCCTACCGCCCTGTATCATCCGGGAGACCGCCCTTCTTTCCTGATAACGGAAGCAATGCGTGGTTACGGAGGCGTACTGCGCACCATGGACGGAAAAGAGTTCATGCAGAAATATGATCCCCGTCTTTCGCTCGCTCCCCGTGACATCGTGGCACGCGCCATCGACAACGAGATGAAGAACCGTGGAGACGACCATGTATATCTGGACGTCACCCACAAAGATCCCGAAGAAACAAAGAAACACTTCCCCAATATCTACGAGAAATGTCTTAGCCTGGGCATCGACATCACTAAAGATTATATCCCGGTAGCCCCGGCCGCCCACTATCTCTGCGGAGGTATTCTTGTCGACCTGGACGGACAATCTTCCATCGAACGCCTTTATGCCGTGGGAGAATGTTCGTGCACCGGATTGCATGGTGGAAACCGTCTGGCTTCCAACTCACTGATAGAAGCAGTGGTATATGCCGACGCTGCCGCCAAGCACAGTCTGCAAGCGGTTGATCAGTATTCTTATAATGAAGATATTCCCGAATGGAATGACGAAGGAACCCGCTCTCCGGAAGAAATGGTGCTCATTACGCAAAGTATGAAGGAAGTGAATCAAATTATGAGTACATACGTAGGCATCGTCCGCAGTGACCTCCGTCTGAAACGTGCCTGGGACAGACTCGATATTATCTACGAAGAGACTGAAAGCCTGTTCAAACGTAGCGTAGCGTCCAGAGAAATCTGCGAATTGCGTAATATGGTGAATGTGGGTTATCTGATTATGCGCCAAGCAATGGAGCGTAAGGAAAGCCGCGGATTACATTATACGATAGATTATCCACACGTGAAGAAATGATTATGAAAACATTGATTCGGACCTTTATTCTTTTCTTCTGCATAACGGGACTAGCTTCCTGCTATGCAGGTATTCCACTGAAAAGCGGAAAATCAGAAAATAACCAGACTTATGAAGTCAGTTATCTGTTCGAGCACGACGGAGTGAAAGTATACCGTTTTCTCGATCTGGGAAACTATGTGTATTTCACGACCCGGGGAGATGTAACCAGTATCAAGAATGATTCAACAAGAAAAAGGACAATTACTATTTATAAAGACAGTATACCAAACCGATAACGAAAAGAGGCTGTCTAACAATTTTTTTTTAACGGCTTCACCTCTATCAAACAAACTCTGACAGATTATATACGATAGATTATCCATACGTGAAGAAATAGGATTTACAGTATCATTTTTATTAAAAAGAAAAAACAAGAGGCTTCCTCAAATTATATTTTTGAGTTTGGCCTCTTATTTTTTTATCTTTATATGTTTCTTTTGCACTCCTCAAAGAAACTATACTATACACTTATGAGAATATAATACACTTCAACGAAGTGCACATCCATCTATAAATCAAGCTTTTAAATAGTACAGCATATAAATACGAATATCCCTGCCTCTTCTAAAATCATTCCCCAATATCATCCTCTTAAAAACATGTTCTTGAGCATGTGTACACTTCTTTGAGAATATAGTAAACGCTTTCCTGTCTCTCATCTCATACTTTTGTTCACAGAAATAATCACTAATCGAAATATTATGGATATAGCTAAAAGATGTGAGCAGAACCCCCTACTGGCTCCAAAAGATTTAAAAGCGGGAATCAACGGAATGGAAATTACATGTTTGTTAAATCCCGGAGTTTTCAAATATCAAGGCAAAATTTGGTTACTTTTGCGCGTCGCAGAAAGACCTATACAGAAAGAAGGAATTATCAGTTTTCCTATATATAATGAAAAAGGAAAAATAGAAGTGGTTTCGTTTCTAAAGAATGATCCCGATTTGGATGCTTCAGACCCACGCGTTATCGGTTACAAAGGAAAGAATTATCTGATGTCTTACTTACGATTGGTTTCAAGTACCGACGGTATTCACTTCAAAGATGAACCGGAATTTCCACCTATTTTCGGAAAAGGAGAGCTGGAAGCATTCGGTATTGAGGATTGCCGTGTTGCAACAACCGAAGATGGTTTTTACCTTACTTTCACAGAAGTATCGTCGGTAGCTGTAGGAGTTGGACTGATTCACACCAATGATTGGAAAAACTATACACGGCATGGGATGATATTCCCACCACATAATAAAGATTGTGCATTGTTCGAACAGAAGATAGGTGACAGGTATTTCGCTCTTCATCGCCCAAGCAGTCCCGAACTTGGCGGCAATTATATATGGTTGGCAGAATCGCCCGACCGCTTGCATTGGGGAAACCACAAATGTGTGGCAACCACTCGTGACGGAATGTGGGATTGCGCACGTGTAGGGGCAGGGGCAGCTCCAATAAAGACAGAAGAAGGCTGGCTGGAGATTTATCATGGAGCCGATTTTAATCACCGTTATTGCTTGGGGGCTTTATTACTCGATTTAAATGACCCGTCGAAAGTCATTGCAAGAAGCGAAGAACCGATCATGGAACCTATCGCCGCTTATGAGCAAACAGGTTTCTTCGGAAATGTAGTTTTCACTAATGGGCATTTGGTGGACGACGATACGATAACCATGTATTATGGAGCAAGCGATGAAGTGATTTGTAAGGCAGAGCTTTCCATTTCAGAGATATTAAATGTATTAAAACAGACACAAGAGAAGTAATGAATAAACTGAAAAAAGAATATCTGTTCTTTAAGCAACAGGAACCTAACATGAGAACACTGTTGGTTACCAATATGCTTTATGCATTGGTACTACCGATAGTAGAAATCTTTGTGGGAGCCTATATCATGAGAAACACGAGTGACCCCGTGATGGTTGCTTTTTATCAGCTGGCAATGTATATAGGCATCATTACTACCTCTCTTGTTAACGGTTATCTGCTAAAGAAATACAGTGTGAAGACACTTTATTCGGTAGGAATCCTGGTAAGTGGCATTTCCATGTTCGGTATGATGACTATCAAGTCACTTGGCTTCGTCGAACTTGGTCTGGCCGGCTTTTTAATGGGAGCAGCTTCTGGTTTCTTCTGGACCAACCGATACCTGCTGGCTCTCTATAATACCAACGACAACAGCCGTAATTATTTCTTCGGACTAGAGTCTTTCTTCTTTTCTATTACCTCCATCGGTGTTCCTTTAATTATAGGCGCATTTATCAGCCAAATAGATGGAAAAGAAGTTTTCGGATTCCTCTTCAATATCAATACCTCTTACTGTGTAGTTACGATGGCAGCAGTAGTCATTACCGTTATCGCCTGCATGACACTGTGGAAAGGTAAATTCGAGAACCCTAAAGAAACGAACTTCCTCTATTTCCGCTTCAACATTCTTTGGAAAAAGATGCTGTGGCTAGCCGGATTGAAAGGAATGGTTCAAGGTTTTTTAGTAACGGCACCGGCTATATTGGTATTGAAGCTGGTAGGAGATGAAGGAGCGTTAGGATTGATTCAGGGAGTTAGCGGAGCATTGACCGCTGTCCTGGTGTATGTATTAGGACGTATGGCCCGCCCGCAAGACCGTTTGAAAATATTTGTAGGAGGACTAATCGTATTCTTTGTCGGTACACTATTCAACGGTATTCTCTTCTCTGCTACGGGAGTGATCCTTTTCGTCCTTTGCAAAGTGATATTCCAGCCTTTGTTCGACCTAGCTTACTTCCCCATTATGATGAGAACAATTGATGCAGTTGCAAAGATTGAGAATAGAAACGAATATGCATATATCCTAAGTCATGAGTTCGGCCTTTTCCTTGGAAGAGCTTTCGGTTTACTACTGTTTATCTTCCTTGCTTATTGTGTATCGCAGGATTTTGCATTGAAATATGCGCTGGTGATTGTTGCCGGATTACAATTAGCGGCATATCCTTTAGCTAAGAATATTACTAATCAAACTGATACTATTGAACATGAAAATGACAAGTAAAGGTGTTTTTGTACTTATAACCGTTTGTCTCCTGGCATCTTGCTCGGGCAACGGAAATAACTTTGGTGAAAAGGTAAAACAGGTTTCCATCCATAGGGTAGACTCTATGCCTGATATGCCTGAAACTTATAAAATGCTGGACTGGAAGCAAAAAGCCCAAAAGTATGACCAGTTTATCTTTGACTGGAACAATAAAAGCGAAGTCGGACCATTAATCTGGTTAGATGACGCCCGCAGAAATATGGACCAGACTACATTTGGCTTATATACTGCCATTAAAGATATTCGCCAGGGAAAGAATGCTAATAACGGAGAGTTCCATGAAAGTCTGAATTCATTGGCAGCTATTCTTGGTGCCGGCCTTGTAGGGATTGACAAGACGAATCAAGACGGATATAACTATGTAAAAATGGTGCAGAATTATTTCAATTCTGATAACGGCTGGAATATAGTCATGAACAATACGACTCCGTCAGTAGCCCTTTTAGGAGGAGGCTATGGCCGCGACTGGTGGTATGATGTATTACCCAATGCCTTATATTATGCGATATGCGATGTTTTCCCCAATGTAGACGGGGCAGAGAAGATACAAAAAAGTATTGCGGAGCAGTTTGTTAAAGCAGATTCCGTATTGAATGGAAATTACGACTATTCTTATTTTGACTATGCACAAATGAAAGGAATGGTTAATCATATTCCATTGCAACAAGACGCCGCCGGTGGTCATGCTTATGTATTGTTGTGTGCTTATCATAAGTTTGGCGATCCACGTTATCTGCAACATAGTAAGAGTGCTATCGAAGCCCTGCTTGCCCAAAAAGAAAGTCGTTTTTACGAGGCCCTTTTACCACTCGGAGTTTATACGGCAGCCTATTTGAATGCAGTAGAGGGAGCCAACTATAATGTAGCCAAACTTCTTGATTGGGTATTTGACGGATGTAAAAGCCCTACAGGAAGAACCGGTTGGGGGATTATTGTAGGAAAATGGGGTGACTATGATGTAAGTGGTCTGCAAGGAAGTATCACAGACGGCGGAGGATATGCATTCCTTATGAACAGTATCAAACCCGCTTGGCCTTTCATTCCGATGGTGAAATATCAGCCTCAATATGCAAAAGCTATCGGCAAGTGGATGTTGAACAATGCAAGTGCATGTCGTTTGTTCTATCCGGGGGAAATAGATGAAACACATCAATGGGCTCCGGAATTGAAGGACATTACTTATGACAATGTTTCTTATGAAGGTTTACGAAAAACGGATGACTATGGAAAAGCATCATTAAAAGGGGTTAGTCCGGTTGCAATCGGCGATGGTCCCAAATGGATAAAAGGTAATCCGACGGAGAGCATGTTCAGTGTTTACAGTTCTTCTCCAGTTGGTATTTTGGGGGCCATTGTTTGTCAAACGAATGTGGAGGGTATTCTCCGACTGGATTGCAATGTCACAGACTTCTATACAGAGAAACCTTATCCGGTCTATCTCTATTATAACCCTCATAAAGAGACCAAAACCATTACTTATCAAGCTACCCAACCATGCGATTTGTTTGATATTGTTGCCAAAGAATATATAGCAAAAAATATAAAGACAAATGGTTCCGTTGAGATCCCGGCCAACGACGCAAGAGTAATTGTGGAACTTCCCGCCGGAACAGAATTAGAACTGAAAAATGGTAAGATTATTGCGAATAAACAAAATATCATTTCATATAATTAAATCTAAGTGTATAAACTATGAGTAAGCATTTATTATTATTCATTCTTATTCTTGCTGTTTGCACAAATGTCTTTGCACAGCAAACCAAGAGTATTTCGGGTGTGGTATACGACAGTAATACCGGAGAGGCTTTAATTGGAGTTTCTGTTCTTGAAGTGGGAACGACCAATGGTACTATCACTGATTTTGACGGGAAATATACATTAAAAGTATCGTCAAATAAAGTTTCATTCTCGTATGTAGGTTTTAAAACTGAAATTGTAAACGTAACAAATAGCGGAACGTACAATGTAAATCTAGTGTCCGATAATAAATTGGATGAGGTTGTAGTTATTGGTTACGGTACTCAAAGAAAGAGTGACCTTACCGGTGCTTTGGCTTCTATAAGTAGTAAGGATATTAAGAACTATGCAGTGTCCAATGCATCCGAACTA
>OASU01000437.1_pt1 | contig 12689 bp, 10 predicted proteins | sample 1475801 | NCBI WGS metagenome assembly OASU01 (sample SAMEA2579919, study PRJEB22360) | human gut metagenome | biome: human gut; feature: human-associated habitat; material: faeces | place: Denmark | collected 2008/2010 | reverse complement strand
GTAACAAAGCTAATGCATCCACTGCAAACTCCATTGCATTAGGTGCTAACTCCACTACTCGTTCTGCAACAAGTGTAACTAACGCAACTGTAGCTGGTCATACATTTGGTGGCTTCGCAGGCACTAGCCCTGTAGGCTCTGTATCCGTTGGTAAAGCTGGCCAAGAACGTCAAATTCACAACGTAGCAGCTGGTAAAATTTCCGCTGATTCCACAGATGCTGTAAACGGTAGCCAATTGTACTCCGTAGCAAATGATTTACAAACTCAAATCAACAACTCCACACCAGGTCAAATCAACAATAATATTACTAACTTGAACAACCGAGTTGGCAATGTTGAAAAACGCGTTAATAAAGTAGGTGCAGGTTCTGCTGCATTGGCTGCTTTACATCCATTGGACTTCAACCCAGATGACAAATGGACAATCGCTGCTGGTTACGGTCACTACCACAATGCTAACTCCGCTGCATTGGGCGCTTTCTACCGTCCTAACGAAGACACAATGTTCTCCGTTGGTGGTACTGTAGGTACTGGCGAAACTCAATTGAACGCAGGCGTATCTCTTCGTCTTGGTAAACGTTCTCCTGAGTCCCGTTCCCGCGTAGCTATGGGTCGTGAAATCGCTGAATTGAACGCACGTCTTCAAGACATGGAAAACAAATATAACAACTTGTTACAAATCATGAATCCACTTGCAATCGATCCTAGCAAAACTGCTGAATTCCCAGATGTTCCTCAAAATCACTGGGCTTACCAATACATTAGCCAATTGGCTGGTAATGGTATCCTTGTTGGCTACCCTGATGGCACATTCAAAGGCGATGCAAAAATGACTCGCTACGAATTCGCCACAATGTTGTACCGTGCACTTCAAAATGGTGCTCCTATCGACGAAAACATGAAACGTGCGATGAATGAATTCGGTCCTGAATTACAAAACATTCGTCTTAACCACTTCCGCATCGATCGTATCTCTGGTGGTGACAACGATCGTCACAAAACTGAACGTGTTCGCGTTAACAACGAACCTGAAAATCAACGTGACGTATACGGTTCCCGTATTTACAAATAATACGACAACTTCCCTTCGAGCTTGTGAAAGCTCAAAAACAGGATGTATCTTCGTGATACATCCTGTTTTTTTGTGCCAAAAAGTAGAAAGTATTAATGATAGGTATAACATATGGAAAGTTATATCTTTATGCACTTGATGTCAATTGATTCTCTTATACGTTAAAATGGGATTATTACTATATTTAATAGTAAAATTCTATATTAGATATTAACATTCTATATAATATTTATGTAAAAATATTGCAAGTTAATACGCATAGGTGTATAATTACGTTCATAAATCAAATAAATATACATAGTTTGTGAATAAAAATATAGAATGAGGAGAAAGACCATGAAAGAATTTAGACAACTAACAGTAGCAGATACAGCAGAATATCATAAGGTGTTAATCGATGGCTATGCAGCGATTAAAGACTATCCGATCACCTTTGATGCCATTGATTTTACAGAAGAAGAATCTAAGGAGTGGATCGAAAATTATCCTGTGTATGGGTTATATATCGATGGAAAATTAGTGAGCTCCATTACGTTTTGCATGCCTTGGGTAAAATATTCTACACCGGATAAATATCCACATATTGCACACTTCGTAACAGCGCCAGCTTTCAAAGGAAAGGGCTATGCACGGGAAACCTTGGGCTATGCAGAAGAGCTTTTAAAGGAACAGTTTAAAACACATACAGTAACCTTGGGGACTGCCAAGGAACATCCGTGGTTACCTAAAATGTATGAATCCTTCGGCTTTAAAGCATATGATAAAGTTCATTTTAGAGGAAAACAACATACTACAATTTTATTCAAAAAAGAGTTGAGTTAAATAAGTAAATCGCCTTGTAATACACGTTTAGTAGTTTTTGGTTTGTAGCAATCTATTAAAATACATTATAAGGCGATTTATTGTGTGATATTATTACTATTTGATATATAATATATTCATATATAATATACATAATATATATACTGTGCTTTTGCAGTTATATACGATTATGGGTAGTTTGTAGAAAGGATGTGTCCATATGATTATTTTATCGGGCATTTTAGTGATGGTCATCGGTTTGATGCTACGCTTTAATGCGTTGTTAGTAGTTATTGCGGCAGGCTTTGTGACAGGGCTTTCGGCAGGGCTGAGCATAAACGAGATCGTTGGTGCTATTGGGGAGGCTTTCGTAAAAAACCGTTATATGTCACTATTTGCCTTGGTACTTCCTGTAATTGGTATTATGGAACGCCACGGTTTACGTGAACGGGCAGAAATATTGATCGGCAAGATTCAAGCCGCAACAGCTGGTCGTATTTTCATGATATATCTATTTGTTCGACAAGTAACAGTATCTCTGGGTATTAGTATGTCGGGTCTTGTAGCTATGGTTCGTCCTTTGATTTCTCCTATGAGTGAAGCTGCGGTAGCGCAAGGTCGCCCTATATCTCAATCTACACTCGATAAGATTCGTGGTGTAGCGGCATCTACAGATAATATTGGTAACTTTTTTGGTCAAAATTTGTTCCTTGCAGCGGGTGGTCTTTTATTGATTAAAGGTGTTATGGAGCAGCTCGGCTATCATGTTGAGCTTACAGATATGGTGCTATATGGAATTCCTACAGCAATATGTGCCTATATAGTGAGTGTTATTCGATTCTTTATTTTTGATAAAACAATTCAAGCTAGTGTGGCTCAAGACGAGGCGGATATGAAAGCGGGCAAACTTGTGCCAAATGAGCTTAATATTCTCGTTACACCAGAAGAATTAGCGAAAGGGGGCAAATAATATGTTAGAAGTATTATATAAAATGCAGCCCTTAGACTTTGTATATCTTTTAGTAGGTATTATCTTAGTTATTTTTTCCATACAATCTTTTGTCGATAAGGACCATAATCATCGTATTGGTACGGGTCTGTTCTGGCTATTATATGGTATTTCCTTTATCTTTGGCTCTTATATGTCTAAAGAAATCAATGGTTGGCTCGTAATTGCTATGGCGGCAATTGTGTTATTTAAACAACTTGGCAAAGGGAATTATTTTGAATCTGCTATAGATTTCAAAAAAATGGAAGCCTTGCGTATTGGGAATGTGATCTTTATTCCGGCATTGCTCGTTGGTATTATTACGTTCATCATCGGGTTCTTCACGAAACTGGGTGCCCTTGTAGGCCTTGCCATTGCTTCTATTATTGCCCTATGTGTAGCCTTATATATTACGAAAGCTAAGGTCGGTCAAAGTTTCCATGAAGGTCGTCGTCTTCTCGATGCTATCGGTTGGACTGCTATCTTGTCTCAATTATTAGCAGCCCTTGGGTATCTATTTAACCTTGCAGGGGTAGGCAAGTTGATCTCAAGTATGGTGGCTAGCATAGTTCCTGCAGATAACGTATTTCTCATCGTTGTAGCATATTGTATTGGAATGGCTTTCTTCACAATGATTATGGGGAATGCCTTTGCAGCCTTCGCTATGATTACTAGTGCTATTGGCGTACCAATGCTTGTTGCAGGTCATGGTGTTAATCCAGCGGTGATTGGTCCTATTGCAATGCTTGCTGGTTATTGTGGTACCTTGATGACGCCAATGGCAGCAAATTTCAATATTGTTCCTGTGGCGCTTCTTGAAATGAAGGATACCTACGGTGTTATTAAGGCTCAAATTCCTGTAGCTATCGTAATGCTTACATTGAATATTCTGTTAATGTACTATTTCCTTTAATCTATTTTATGTATAATATCTTTTGATATTGTTATGAGGTACTATGATGAAAACGATTTTGATTACCGGTTTTGATCCTTTCGGTGGTGAAAGTATCAATCCTGCATGGGAAGCTGTTAAAACGATGGAGGGTTACACAGACGGGGACTACAAAGTGGTGACTCAAATGGTGCCAACTGTGCGGTATACATCTGTTAAAACTGCAATAGAAGCAGCCGATACATGCAACCCTGATTTTATTCTTTGTGTAGGCCAAGCTGGCGGTCGCCCAGATATTACGATTGAACGGGTAGCCATAAATTGCGATGATTTCCGCATTCCAGACAATGGTGGCAACCAACCTACCGATGAACCTGTTGTAGCGGATGGCCCAAGTGCTTACTTTGCTACACTTCCTATTAAGGATATGGTTAATGCATTGCACCAAGCGGGTATTCCTGCGAGAGTGTCTAATACAGCAGGCACCTTCGTATGTAATCATATTATGTACGGTGTGCTACATTATGCAGCTCAAAAAGGCAATGTTAAGGCGGGCTTCATGCATATTCCGTACTTGCCATCCCAAGTGGTGAACAAGCCAGATCAACCGAGCATGGCTGTTGAGACCGTACGCGCTACACTAGAAACTATTGTTCATGTATTAGCTCATGGTGAAAGCTACGAAGCACAAAACATTACATATACAACTCCACACGAATAACAAGTAGGAAAGAGGCACAATATAGGATTGTGCCTCTTTTGGTATCTTTATAAACTATTAAGCTTCTTGTATCTTTATAATTTACTAAGACTCTTGTATATATTTGTAAATAACTATAACTTATCTATAGAAGTTTTAATATCTCTGGAAAAGGTAATAAACTTGACTGTTAATATTGGTTTAATAAGAACAAAATATTAGTATATCTAATTTTAATAAATATTCACAGTGGTGTATACTTAACCTGATAAGTTATTTGTAGCTAGGAGGGTTATATGAGAGTAACAAAAAAAGCTTTAGTTTTGACTGTATGTTTAGGTTGTGGCATGGTGGTGACAGGATTGGCCGCAGATAGTACGCCAGTTAATCCAAGTACAAGCGCACCAGCAATGACATTTGTAGATTCTAAACGGGCTATCTTTATCGGTAAAGATCAAGGCTTTACTAATCAAGGCTGGGTTGGCGAAGTGTTGGCCATCGGCTATGGTGGTTTTGGTAAACAAGATTCGCTAGCAGGAGAGACTGTCGTTTTAGGTAATGCGAGTGGTGGGAATGCACGTGGCGCTACGGTTGTAGGGCAACGAGCTGGCACAAATGGTGAAAATTCAACTGTAATTGGCTCTAATGCATCTGCCTCCATGTATACGGCTAAGACAACAGGCGCTGTTGCATTAGGTAGTTATAGTAAGGCTTTTGCCACAGAAAGTGAAGCATTAGGATATTTCTCCGAAGTAGATGCTAAAAATGAACGAGGCGTAGCATTAGGTGCACGCTCTAAATCAATTGTACAAGCTGGAGAAAAAGGTTATCTTATTAAGGATAGTGACGGTAATGCACAAGCTTGGGTTTCTAAAATGGGATCCATAGCTGTAGGTTCTAAAGATTATGGTAATCGCCAAATTACCAATGTTGCAGCAGGTACACGTGATGATGATGCGGCTAATGTGGCACAACTTAAACGTATTCAAGAGTTCGCAACCTATACAGGTGGTGTAGGCACTACAATTAATGATGAGCATGTTGTTAATGTGAATGTAGGCGATGGCTTACACGTAGAAAATAATGCATTAGTTGCAGATGTGAAAACTACGGATATTGATGCTATTAAACAATCTATTTCCTCTAGCTCTGGTTCTATTCAGCATATCAATACTGATATTAAACGCATTGATTCTAATATGAATCAGTTAGACTCTCATATCAATCGGTTAGATACCAATATTAATCGTGTAGGTGCTATGAGTGCCGCTTTATCTGGGCTTCACCCTGTACTATCTGATGATGGCACAAAATGGAATGTTGCTGTTGCTGGAGGCTCTTATAAGGGGGAAAAAGCGATGGCTTTAGGTGCCTTCTACACGCCAAATAAAACAACGCAATTCTCAGTAGGTTCTACGGTAGGTCAAGATAGCACGATGTTCAACGTAGGTGCTTCCTTTAAAGTAGGCTCTGCTGGTGAAAGTGTAAAACCACAAGATAGCAGTGAGGTTCGTGCATTGGCTAAAGAAGTGGAAACCCTTAAAGCGCAACATGAAGCAGACGTTAACCGTATTGCTGCGTTAGAATCTAAAGTTAATGCATTATCAAAATAAATACATATAGAATAGTATGAGCGGGTGCTAATCTGAGTGTTCTCGGAAATTAGAGTGGTTACTGTAGGAGTAACGTCTATGATTCTTGATAGAAATCTATAATTTTATACTATAGTATGTGCTATGAAATAACTTATCTGTGTAGTGTAAGGTAGGGATATATCTAAGTTGAGATATATCCCTATTTTTATGGCCTAATATATTAATTAAATACCCACTATTGACATAGGTATTTAATTAATATATTATAGTCACATAAACATATTAAGTTAGTAGGAATAATTGAGGGATATCACAGTAGCTTTCAAAATAAGAATTGTAAAGCGAATAGAGATGACCTCTATAGGAGTATAGAATGAGTGAACACGTAGATGTAAGTAACATCAAGGATCCTAGTATCGCGGCAGCTCGAAAAGAAGTTGAGTTCCAACGTGCTATGAATCCTTGTCCTATCGATTTTTCTGAGTTTCAATCTAGTAATCCTCGTTCTCAAGGGGAGCAAAAGGAGTATGAAGGTAAAGATGCATCGAATTTTAACCGTCGTCAAAAATATTCTGATAGCGAAGAACCTCAATTCACAACACCTTTTGGGAGTGAACCAGGGTTTTTACCTGTAGAAAAAGACCGTTACCGTCTTGTATGGTCTAAGCATTGTCCTTGGGCTCACCGCATTGCTATCGCCATCGATTTGCTTGGCTTAGATACAGTAATCTCTAAAGGCACAGTTGATCCATTGCGTCCAGCAGGGGTTATTGCAGACTGGTTCTTTACCCTTGATAAAGATGAAAAGGATCCGGTACTAGGCATTCACTCCTTAGGTGAAGCGTATCGCAAAGGTGATCCGAACTACGATGCACGTTCCACAGTACCAGCCATTGTAGATGTTACAACTGGTGCGGTAGTAAACAACGATTACCATGCGTTGACCACTGAATTAGCATTGGGCTTTAAAGATTTCATCTCGCCTGATGCACCAGATATTTATCCAGAGGAATTACGTGCCGATATCGATGCATTGAACGTTATTATCTACGCTGACTTCAACTTGGCGGTAAACTTGGCAGCTCTCGTAACAAACCAAAAAGATTACGAATACTACTATGACCGTATCTTTGCTCGCTTGGACTGGCTCGAGGAACGCCTTAGCAAGCAACGTTACTTGATGGGCGATACGATTACAGATCCAGATATCCGTATCTTCCCAACATTGGCTCGCTTTGACCTCGTGTTCTACCAAAAATACTTGGTTAATAAAAAACGCCTCGTAGACTATCCAAACCTTTGGAACTACGCGAAGGACTTGTACTCCAATCCAGCATTCGGTGGTACAACAGACTTCGACTCTATGCGTAAACGTTTCTACTACGTAGACCATACACCATTTGAAGATCTACCACGCCTCATTCCAAAAGGTCCAGACGATTCTATTTGGTTAGAACCAAATGACCGTGCTGAGAAATTTGGTAAATAATTAGATAAATCATTAGATTAATAATTAGATTAATAATTAGATAGATAATTAGTTGGATACATATATCATTGCTAAATACTTAATAGAGTATCTATTCAATTATAAATAGCTCAGAGGAGGGCCCATGGATTCAGTAACACAGACGATTGTGAACTACATAGAACAAACGGATGTGTCGAACCGTGAGGATCTCTTGTCAGTAGCGCGCATTGCTTTTCTAGATTATCTGGCGTCCCTAGCGCCAGCTGAGTCGGAACAAGCCGTTCAAGACCTAGCTCGGTTTATAGGGGCTGCTCAAAATATAACTGTTAATCAGGATACATCTACTAATCAGAATAAAGCAGCTAATCAGGACACATATACTAATCAGGATAAAACAGCCAATGTAGATGGTTATGAGAGTAATTTGACCGTTAGACGAGCCGACAAGGCTCTGTATTATGGCTTTGCCTCGCATTATCTAGATTTTGATGATGCCCAGGCGAACTTGGCGGGTCACTTTAGTACTGTTTTATATTCTGCTCTATTAGCAGTGCTCGAGCCCACCGATAGGTGGTACGATTTCCTTCGTGCTTATATCATCGGTGCCGAGCTAGAGGGAATCATTGGTTCTCTCATCAATCCTGCCCATCGAACTCAAGGATGGCATTCTACGGGGACCGTTGGTGTCATCGGGGCGGCGGCCGCTATAGGCGCTTTGCGAGGCCTTCATGGTGAAAGCTTGGCTCAGCTCCTGTCTCTGGCTGCGACTCAATCGGCGGGCATGTTCTTTCAAAGTGGTACAGATGGTAAGCCGCTCCATGCGGGACTGGCAGCACGCAATGGCATGTGGGCTTACGAACTGTTGCAATATACATCACTTCAAACAAGTACAAAACCATTTGATCCGGAACGGGGTTGGTTTAAAACCATCGGTAACATTACCGTTACATCAAATGATATTGTTAGCCGTTGGTTAGCTCCAGGGCAACTCATTGATCCTGGTTTGTGGATGAAAGTCCACCCCTATTGCTCGGCAGCCATTTGTGGCGCTGAAGCAACTGAAATAGTGGCACATAGAATATATAGATCTTCTTCGTATGTGTCTAAGCACTACAACGTTTTACCAGATGCAGAGGAGCAAGCTAAACGTAGATTATGTGCCACCCTCTTTTCTTCCCTTTGGGATGATATAGAGCGAGTTACTGTTCACTTCCCGCCTGGTGCTGATGCAGCATTGCGTTATACAACGCCAATTACAGGTCGAGAAGGTCAGTTTTCCATAGAGTACATCGTGTACCAAGTCCTCGCCTATGGGGCGGTACAGGATGCGTTATTCAAAATTGATAGCATAGAGCAATCAGTACGAAACTATATGTCACGTATAGAGCGTGTCTATGACTTACCGAAGGTATCCCAAAGTGAACGGATTACAAAGGTAACCGTTACAATGAAAAATGGAGATACTTTCACAGAGACGGTGAACAATCCGAAAGGATCGCCGAAGAATCCTCTTGCTATAGAGGATATACGCATTAAACTAGGTCTCACCTTAGAGACAAAACAGATAGATAGAGTTATTGAAGCTTTTACCAATACAGATGAGGTAGAGTTGTTCCTACGCACCTTGCGAGGAGAAGGAGTTTTACATGTTTAATACAAAGAAATTGACGAAATTATTTGCCATCGGCGCATTGGCACTAGGCGTGCTCGTGGTAGCTGGCTGTGGTGATGATACATCTAAGGAGACGAAAGTAAATCCAGATGCAAAAGTGATTAACGTAGCTACACGCGGTACAGTTCGTCCTTATTCCTACACAGATGATAACGGCAACCTTACAGGTTTTGACGTAGAGTTGTTGAAAGAAATTGAACGTCGTAATCCAGACCTTCACTTCAACTTCAAGCCGATGGCCGTTGATGCTGCCTTCGTAGCAATGGATGCAGGCCAAGTAGATATGATTGCTAACCAAATGCGTCGTAACCCAACTCGTGAATCAAAATACTATTACACAAATGAGGTTAATAACTACTCCACACGTAAATTAGTGGTGAAAAATGACCGCAACGATATTTCTAAATTAGATGATTTGAAAGGTAAAAAAATCGCCGTTACTACATCTTCTGAGTTTAACGAATTAGTAAAACAATTCAACGAAACAGCTAATCCACCAATCGACATTATCTACACAGATAAAGCAGGTGCTGAAACATTGAACCTCGTTGCTACCGGTCGTGCCGATGCAGCAGGTGAGTACGAATACGTAATTAACTCTGCTATTAAGGACCGTGGCTTGCCACTCAAAGCCGTAGGCGATGTATTGGCAGTAGTACCAACATACTTCTTGTCTAAACGGACAGATGATATGAAACAAGTAAACGAAAAAATCGATAAAACGATGAAAGAAATGCGTGCTGATGGTACGTTGAAAAAACTTTCTGAAAAATATCTTGGTGGGGATTACACATTCGATCCAACACAAAAATAACGAATAGGCCGCCTTGGCGGCCTTATTCTATTATGTATAGAAACGAGGTGCTACTGTGGGCAAGTATTTTGATGTGTCCTACATGATCCAAGCGTTTCCACAGCTCTTGAATTATGTTCACGTAACGGTGCTCATCACCGTTATTTCTGCCATCTTAGGTGTTATATTGGGCTCTATTATAGCCATTATTCGCCTCAAGAAGGTGCCAGTATTAAACCAATTATTTATTGTATTTATCTCCTTTATGCGGGGCACGCCGTTCTTGGTACAACTATTCCTCATTTACTTTGGGGTGCCAGAAATCATGTCCCATATGGGTCTTAACATGAAAAATGTGCCGGGCCTCGTATTCGTATACGCCGTGTTTACTTTACATATCGCAGCGTATAGTGCCGAAATCATGCGCTCCAGTATTGATGCGGTGGCGCCTGGTGAAAAGGAAGCCGCTAAAAGCCTTGGCATGACCGAGTTCCAAAGCTATGTGCGCATCATCTTGCCGCAGGCTTTCACCATGAGCATTCCACCGTTGACGAACCTCGTTATTGGCATGTTGAAAGGGACGGCGCTCATCTTTAACGTCGGCGTTGTCGATATGATGCGTAAGGCGGACCTCATGGGCGGCAATAGCCAGCGTTATCTTGAGTTATTCGTAGACGCAGCCATCATTTATGGAATTCTAATTATCATCGTGTCCCTCTTGGGCCGATTGCTTGAAAAACGTTTTACCGTTGCGGGCAAGGAAACGCAACGCATTTTGATCAGTGAGGAGTAGGGGCTTATGGGACATATTATTGATTCAACCTATATTTATGGCACCTTCTTTGCTGTCATTCCTTATGTGAAAGTAACCCTCATGATCACCTTCCTCAGTGTTGGTTTGGGTACAATCCTAGGGTTATTGAGTTGCGTGCTACAACAAAATAAAGTACCTGTGCTCAGTCAGCTCAGTTATTTGTACGTATTGTTGTGCCGTAGTATCCCGAACATGGTTCTCTTATACCTCGTGTACTATGGCTTGCCAATTTTATTCCTCGCCTTAGAGGACCAAACAGGGGTGCATGTGCCTTTTGAAAAGGTGCCAGCAACCTTCGTAGCCGTTGTAGGTTTAACATTGCATACAGGGGCGTATTTGAGTGAAATCTTCCGGGCTGCCTTACAATCGGTACCGAAAGGTCAAATGGAAGCGGCTCAAGCCATCGGTATGACTTGGTTCCAAGCGTTCCGTCGCATCGTATTGCCACAAGCGACAGTCTTTGCGTTGCCACTATTTACGAACCAATTCCTTAACACCATGAAGAGTACTAGTATCGTATTCGTCATCACGGTTATTGAATTGTTTGGCGCTGCAAAGTTATATACAGAGGAAAATTCGCAGTATTTTGAGGCCTACATCGTGGTGGCCGGTCTATTCTGGGTGATGGGGATTGTCTTTGAATTTATCTTCCATCGTTTAGAAGTCTATGCAAGCAAGTATAAACGAGGTAATGCATTATGATAGATATTAAACAAGTTCACAAATCCTTCGGGAACCGTGAAATTTTAAAGGGCATCGACCTACATGTGCCAACAGGGTCTGTAACGGTTATCCTTGGCCCATCCGGTAGTGGTAAGACGACATTCCTTAGAACGCTTAACTTCCTTGAAAAGGCCGATGCAGGGACAATGCAGTTAAATGATATTTCTGTAGACCTCCATAAAGCGTCTAACAAGGAAATCTTAAACGCACGCCGTAACACATCCATGGTGTTCCAATCTTATAACTTGTTCTCTAATAAGACCGTTATTGAAAATATTATGGAAGGCCTTGTAACGGTTAAGAAGATGAAGAAATCTCAAGCCCGTGAAATCGCACAACGCTTCCTCAAGGAAGTAGGCATGGAAGGCTATGATGATTACTATCCGGTACAACTTTCCGGTGGTCAACAACAACGTATTGGCATCGCTCGTGCCCTTGCGATGGACCCAGAGGTTATCCTCTTTGACGAACCTACATCAGCCCTCGATCCAGAGCTCGTAGGTGAAGTATTAGCTGTTATACGCAAGATTGCGAAAGAGCTCAAGGTTACGATGATTATCGTAACTCACGAAATTGGCTTTGCCAAAGAAGTGGCTGACCAAGTCGTATTTATGGAAGGCGGCGTCATCGTAGAACAAGGGGATCCTAAGGTTGTCCTTGAACATCCAACAGAAGAACGAACACGCAAATTCTTGAGCCGTTACCTTACACTAGATAGCGAACAGCCACTAGATAGTGCAGCTTTATAAATAGTACTGCTCTATAAATAATGCAGAGCATAATAATGCGTGCTATCCTAGTAATATAGAAATTCATGGCGACCTAATATTTTTAGAATTAGGTCGCTTTAAACGAGGTACATATGAAAGAATTTAGACAATTAACCGTAGATGATGCGGCTGAATATCACGAGGTGTTAATTGCAGGATATGCGGAGAATAAGAACTACCCTATATCCTTCGATGCTATTAACTTTAGCCCAGAAGAATCTCGGGTGTGGATCTTAAAATATCCTGTATTTGGTCTCTACGTAGATGGTTCCTTAGTATGCTCTATTTCATTCCGCATGCCTTGGATTCCCAAAGCTACGCCAGACGTATATCCGCACATTGCACACTTTGTGACAGCCCCTGAACATAAGGGAAAGGGCTATGCTCGTGAAGGTTT
>OASU01000435.1_pt1 | contig 12695 bp, 7 predicted proteins | sample 1475801 | NCBI WGS metagenome assembly OASU01 (sample SAMEA2579919, study PRJEB22360) | human gut metagenome | biome: human gut; feature: human-associated habitat; material: faeces | place: Denmark | collected 2008/2010 | reverse complement strand
GTAAACAACAGGGAAGTTATTACCATTCACAATAACAGTTGTCGGTTTCTTCTCACTCCTGAACATTGCATGGAAAAAAACAATGCAGGCCTTGTTCTATAATATATTAATCAGTTACAATATTATTCTTTATTGAGCGCTTTTCAAAAATTCTTCCAATGCAGCATTAAATTCTTCCGGGCGTTCCATATTCAGCATGTGTCCGCAATCGTCAATTACTTTCAGTTTTCCATTGGGAAGATATTGTAAAATGGGAGGTTCTTTTGAGAATCGGTTACCGGAAGAATGACCTTCAACAATTAAAGCAGGTACATCGGGGTGATTCTTTTTCAATTCCTCAATGGCATCCAAACCAGCTACCACCCGTACTTCTTTGTGTAAAGGTTGCCACGCATCCCACTCATCGATCATTTGCCATAGAGACTCACGCATCCGTTCACGCTGACTTCCACCGGATTTCATCAATCCTTCAAACCACTCTTTCTTCATCACATCTCCCCCTTTCTCTTTCAAAGCAGCAATCTCCTTATCACGTACTCTTGCTTCTTCCGGAGTCATCGGTTCACTGGGACCTTTCGATTTTCTTATGTTCCCACTGGCTAAAAAAGCAGATAACATCCGGTCAGGGAAATACGCCAACATATCAGCAGTAATAAACCCACCCAAAGAAAGTCCGACGATATGCGCTTTCTTGATGTGCAAAGAATCCATCAAAGTAACTAAATCTTCAGCGTGTGTGAATTGATAGTCTTCCGTTTGTGAAGACGAAATGCCATATCCTCTCAAATCATAGCGGATCACACGATATTTTTTTGCCAGTACGGAAAATTGTTCATCCCACATACGATGATCCAAAGAATGACCATGAACAAGGATGACGGGAGCACCTGTGCCGGCTTCCTCATAGTAAAGAGAACCGTTGCCCACTTCAACGCGGCCTTGTTTCACAACCAACGGATGTCCCTTTACAATCTCTGAAACAGTTCTCGAAATTACAGGACTACCATAAAAAGACGAGAAACCATCTTCTTTACTGGAAGCACCAACTACATGAGCAATAAAGAAGCCATAAACGTTCTCCCGTTTATTGATCCATGGGTAAGCACCAGCCCATCCTGGTGAACTAATCTGATAGGCTTCACCTGTCTTTTTATCGATTAATTCACGCCATTCTCCTAATCCGTAGATTCCATTGTGGGATTGTCCTAGCCCTTTCGCTACATAATTATCCGAGTTATTCGAAGGGATTATTGCGTCTTTCACTTGGTCGGCCTGCATTTCCTTTACAGTTTTTGCTGATATAATCCGCTTATCGTTATACATTCCATCATGATAAATCATAGATAGGAAATGAATATAATCGTTCAAGGTAGTACACAGACCACCACCTAACATCGGGGCATGTCCGCCATCTGTATTTATCGGAGTAAAATGAGAATTTTTCATTTCTAATGGCTGTGCTAATAATTCCTGAAAAAGAGTTTCAAACTCTTTCCCCATTGCCACTTCCGCCATTCTTCCGGCAATCTGCATGGCAAGCCCTCCATACTGAAACCGGCTTCCCGGAGTAAAAACCGTATCTAACGGCAATATCTCAATAATGGCGGAATCCAGATGATTGTAATTATCTACGCGCGGTTCAGGAAGATAGGGACGCACTCCGGAAGTATGAGATAACAATTGTCGCAAAAGGATTTTTCCTTTGGCATCTCCCTTAAATTCCGGCAACCACTTTTCCACAGGGTCATCCCAGTCCAAACTGGTACTATCCACAACCGCTCCGATAACAGCAGCCGCCACCCATTTTCCGGCAGAGGCTACGTATACTTTTGTATCAGGAGTATAGCTACCATAGTTCTTCTGAAAAATGACAGAATCATTCTTTACTACACAGATAGAAGCACCGGGATAGTACTCTTTACTCACCCATCCTTGAATAACAGAATCTAATAAAGAGAAGTTATAACGACTCCCTTGTACGGATGATACATTGCAGGAACCTGCAATAAAACAGATACTTATAAAAATTATGATTAATAATCTTCCCTTCATTTTCGTTATCTATTAACTTCGTATTAAACACAAATTACACGAACTACGCTGTTGTTTGATGCAATTATATTTGATGCAATTATAATTATAAAACCGCGTAATTCGTGTAATTCGTTCTTAAATTTTTCTATTTCGACTGCAAATCCCAATATACCACATAACGCTGATGATGCAAATCATAAAGCGGACGAATCACATCTCCTTGTTCTGTTGTAAATTCCAGTTCTTTTCCTGTACGCTGCAAAGTACGTTCCGGATGTTTCATATCTACTTTCAATGAGGTACGCAAATCGGCAGGGACATGGAAATTATAAGTATAATAATCATTATAAAGAGCTGGATTAGAGAAAGGTGCGGGAGCCTGCATACCTTCCGTACCCCGTTCTCCGGCAAGCACTAACGGGCCATACAATAAAGCTACCTTATTCGGATTATCGGGAGTGGCTTCCAATGCAATCTGCATCGGGTAAGTAGCCGAGATACGGTCATTATCTTTCCAGTCACGGGTGATAGCGATGTAAGAACCCGGTTTTTGTTTTACTGCTACTTTTTTACCGTTCACAAGAACTTCCGCTTTTTTACTCCATGAAGGATATCTTAGATAAACAGTAGTACGAACCGGTTTCTCGGCACGAATAGTAAACCGGGTCGTTTCCTCTTTCGGAAATCCCGTTTCCTGGAGAAGGGTTAACCCTTTTTCTTTCCAGGTGACTTGGGAAGGAATAAACAGATTTACGTAGATTCCCTGGTTGTTGTGGTAGTAGATAGCTTCTCCATATTTAGCATGATTTTCAAACCCACTGCCGACACAACACCAAAAAGAGTTCTCTTTGGTACTATACAGTTTATGTGAGCCCGAAAGTAAGGGTAAGAAATAAGTGACCATTCCTGTTTCCGGATCTTGCTGTCCCAGGATATGATTATATAGTGCCCTTTCATAATAATCGGCAATAGATGAATCGCCCGTCCAACAGAAAAGATGACGACTAAGTTTCAACATATTATAAGTACAGCAGGTTTCTCCGGTATAGCCGGTCAAGTGTTTAGAAAATTTCTTCGGGTCGAAAAAATGCTCCTTATCACTACTGCATCCCGGAGCAAAAGTATGGTGGTCAATCATGGTATGCCAGAAGAATTCCGAGAGCTTTTTGCTGGTCTCATTCTCTGTCAGTTCATAGTTACGCGCTTCGGCTATGACTTTCGGGATAAACGTATTCGTATGTTTGGTTCCCAAATCGTCCCGAAGTTCTTTCAACGGGTCAATTACATCATTATGGTAGAAATATTCGGCCAACCAACGGTAACGTTCATCTCCTGTGATAGCATACAAATTGTAGAATGATTCGTTGACACCTCCAAACTCATTGCGTATCATGAGTTTGCGGGTTTCTTCACTAAGTGGTTTCAGTTTGTTATAAGCCCAGTCGCCCATTTTAGTCACTGTTTTCAAAGCCTGCTGATTATCTGCATACAGATATTGGTCTATCAGACCGGAATAAAGCTTATGCAAAGTGTACCAAGGTGCCCAAACACTCTTTCCCCGGATATTACGATTTATCAGTTCTTCGGGAAAAGCACTTAAATATCCGCCTTTCAAAGCGTTCTGAACTTCGGTCAGCCCGTTGACAAGGCTATCCCCTTTCAGCTTGAAAATCTCACTTCCGGTAGCGGCATACATCAAAGCGTAAGCCGAAAGCAGATGTCCGGTAGTATGTCCGCGAAGTTCACAGTCCAAGGATTCCCAACCACCGAGTTTTTTCACTGTCATATAACCGCCTTCACGACCGGCAAAGACTCCGGCATTTGTCCGGAAACTATGCAACAGACGATTTACGTCAATAGAGGTCATCCATGCGGAATCCCGCAACATATTGTCACGAAAGCGACTCGGTAATAAACGGACGTCTTTCAAATCAAAACTTTCTACCCGAACAGGAGCCACTGTCTCTTTTTTCATTTTCCCCTGGTGCTGTCCGGGGTACACAGATTGAGCCGACGATATAGCCGATACTGCCAATAATGCGATTGCAACTAAAGATTTCTTATTCATAATCATTTTTAATATCCTTATTTATTATTGGATACGAATAGACTCCGCCTATTACTCAATGCAAAAATACGAATTTAATATTTCATGGATAAATGAAAAAACTCCGTTCTACCGGTTCGGCAGTCTGTACTTCTCCTACCAATCCATATTGCCATGCCACCACAGTCACTTTCAACGGGAACTTACTACGTGGGGGAATTCGAGTAAATACCAACTTGTTTCCCTCTATTTCTGCCGGCCCTTCTTTCACGTAGTAATATACGGGTAGCCCGCAATCGGAAGTTGCATGTAAAGAGATAGTTTCCGTGCCTTTCTTCACATCGTCAAGACCCGGAAAAAGAATATGCTGGCGTTTACCTTCCGTATTGCGATAGGGAATCCGGAAACTAAGTTCCTGAACTGTGCTTTTATAGTGCTTGTCACCATCATTACCGGCTAGAAGGCAAATATCTCCCGTACGGCGCTTATTGTACATCCCCATACGGTAGAAACGGACAGTAAAGGTTGTGTCGTTCACTTTCTGAACCGGACCACAGATACGGGTTATTTCAGGAGAAGTGAGCGAATGTTCGCCAGAAATTGCAGTATGCAAGCTATCCGTATATACAGCTTTCAGATGAAAAGTCAATCCGTCTTTTTCCGGCAGGAAGCGGGCGGCAACTTTCACATGGGATTTGGGATTATATGTGAGTAATTGCCCCTTTTGTACGAAACCTAAATATTGTGGTTTCTTACCTCTTTCCCGGCGATAGCGTTCTTCCGTCATTTCAGCCATTTCCTTATCGAAATACCAGAATGCATCGTGCGAGTCTCCTTTATACTCTTTATAAGGAGCAGCTTTTGCACGTTTCTTCTGATTCGGATGCCACCTTTCGGCAAGCCAGCCATTCTGCGGATTCAGCTTCTTCAATTCCACAGGCTTATCCAAATCATACGTTGCGGGTATACGATATTCCAGTGCTTTCTTTAAGAACAACGCAATATAACCAGCGGTACGGTCGGCTATATCGAAATGCCCTCGTCCTGTGTCGCAAAGGAAAGAGACGCAACTTTTAGGATACATCATACGGAATGCCAAAGCCGGATTTACACGGTCTTCCCACCATTCGTATTCGCCTTCAATCATCAATCCAGGGATGCCGTCAATCGTACGTTTCCCCCACTCCATATTGTCACGACCATATCCGGTAAGGTTAGTGCGTGGCGCATCTCCATGCAAAGAGATAATGGCTAATGTGCGGTCGGGATTCCAGGCTGCGAAGTTCCACGGATAGGTAGCCATTGCCGAATGTCCGAACGGAACAATCGGAGCATATTTCAATTCGTTATATCCGCTAACAGAAGCAAAGTCATCCAGCATTTGTTCAAATGCCTTCTGGCTTCCGGCAGTTATGTCCCATTTCTGATCCCACCCCGGAGTTATCCATATCAGTGCCAGACCTATTTCAGACATTTTCTCCCGAAACAAGGCGTTCTCAAACAGAGTTTCTTCCGTCATATTATGAGTACCTATCATAACCCCTTTTACCTGGACACAATCAGACGGTATCCATAAAAAAGCCTGCGGATGGTCATTCGTCTCGTTGGAAACAATACCTGGTATTTTTACAGACCACTGCCATTCCGCTGCCGTACTCTCCGGCAACGAAATGACAGTGCATAATAATGTTATTAAATAAATTCGTAGATTCTTCATGAGTATTCTTTTTCCTAGTATATACGTAACTACATTTCGATATACTCAATCCAAAAGTACAAAAAGTTAATTAAAAGACAAGGGTATTAATGGATTTACCTTTCAATGTAACACACACATTCTTGTCGCCTGCTTTAAAACTACAAGGACGCTCCTCCTCTTCCGGATTGTAAACCACAACTACTATTTTACCATCATGCGAACGGAAAGCAAGCGTATTCTTATCATCCGACACTTTCAGCAGACGGCTGCCCGGCTGAACAAAATGAGAAAGATGCTTCATTAAATAATATTCATCCGTATAGCGTACCTGCCCGGTATTTCTGTCTACGATAACAAGCGTATTTTGAGCCCAGTCCCACCAGCTTTTACAGGTTTCGTTCAATACCATATTCCAATACATGTAAGAACTAACGCCATTATTAAAACAATGGACTATTGCCTTCCAAGTATTCTCTAAAGATGACCAATCATTTTCTGCATTACCACACATATTCTCTGTTTGCATATAACAATAGTCCGGATATTCTTTATGTATAGTAGGCAAGACCTTCATACCCGTCCACTGCACACCAACCCCTTTTACGGATTGCCGTGAACCTTTCTGTTTAAAGAAAGTACGTACATAATCAGGATTCGGATAGTTCACCGTTCCTACCCAAATTTCAGTATTAATAGAATCCTTCTCAAATTGGGGAGCAAGATACTGATTAACAAAAATAGCCAAATCTTCCGGACGCCAGGTGCATGAAGGCCAACAAGGAGTCCAGGCTATCTCATTCTGCGGCATAACCGTCTGAATGTTTATGCCATTTTGTTTATATGCTTGTACGTATTTGGAAAAATAAATTGCATATGCCTGAAGATAGCCTTGCTGCATTTTAAACCCTGTCACATTTCCCAAAACATTACGATTAGGGTCAAGACGATTATGCCCAATATCTGTTTTTTCAATTCCGGCACTTTTCTGCGAATAATGCTCATTAACCTTCATCCATGCAGGCGGCGTCCAGGGAGACGCCCACATTCTCAAATCCGGACGCAACTTCAAAGCCGCTTTTATATAAGGAATAAGGATATATCGGTCACGGTCAATGCAGAAATTGCGCATTGTATAGTCATCTTTCACATCATTGTAAGAATAATATCCCATAGCATAGTCGCTGGCGGCAATAGGCGTACGTCCTAAAGCAAAACAAACACCCTCCTTTGAGAATAAAGATGCCATTACCTTGTCACGTTCTGCCTGAGGTAAATGTTGTAAAGCATCCCAACCCAATTCATTAAACGTTCCACCAAAGCCTACAACATCTTGCAACAGACTGTCCGGATAAACACAAACATCGACCTGCGCTATGGAAGACTTATCCAAAGAATACTTTTTTTCCGTCCAACGGTCAGTGGAAGTAGTGGAATACATTGTTACCTTTTGAGCTGAAGCAACAGACATGCCTGCCCATGCAATCGTAGAAACTGCAATTATAATCTTTAACTTCATTATTATCTTGATTTAAACTTTTCTCATTTTCTATTTTATTTTCGCTTTTATCCTTAACACTGTATATGAAAATGGTGGAAAATCAAAATCAAACTTCTTTCCGAAACCGCCATAATCGCTCTCATGAGGATAAATCTTCCGAGGCTCTTCATAAGAATTTTCATCCTTAGCACTACTTGCGGTCAGAGATATAATTTTCCCGGATTTGGCTATTTCTTCAGCACCGTCTACACGAATAGTAGTAGAATAAACAGAATCAGCAGCATTCACGACCTTCACAATCAGTTCTCCATTGTCTTCATCATAACCCGAATGAATAAACTGAAGAGGCATCGGCTGAGAAACATACGATAGAATCATCTTGCCGTCGATATAAAACTCGCTCTTCATAGGAGACACAACAATCTTCACATCATACCATTTGTTCATTTCTATCACCTTGCCGGAATGTTCGGTCAAGACACCTCTTTCATGCCCATTCTCCAAACGTAACAGTTCCGCACGGTCATTCGTGCTCCACATGCCGATATTATAACGATATCCGGTCTTGCCGTCAGCAGACATACCGACAAAGAACTGAAATCCCTGTTCACCTCCCGTCTTACGGACTTTGCAAGTCAGCGTATAATCCCCTGCATAAGTATCCTTCAACAAGAGTTGTTCTCCTTTGGCTACCGACAGACAGCCGGAAGCTGCGTCTGAACTCCACTCTCCTTTCTGAAGAGCAAAACCACTCATATCCGGAACAGAAGACACGCCATTCTGCGTTACTTTTATATCCTTAAATTCAATAGTTGCCGAACGGGCACCGAAACCCAAGTAACCTTTATCAAACAAATCCGGAGCCACCTCGTGCATCGTGATATTGCTCTTTACATTATAAGTCGGACGATTCTCTGCTGCCATTTTCTGAACATAATAGGAACTTCGTCCCAGCACCTGGTCAGTGTCAATCCAAATCAGATTTGTCTGCCAGCTACGGTCATGACGGTGCTCGAACAGAGGGGCATAAGAAGCCATTGTCACCAAGTCACCGTTGCGTTCCATCCCACCGATAAAAGCGGCTTCGGACAAAGCACCAAGCATATTACCCGCACCGACACTACGATTGCAAGCGTATTCACCTACATAAACCTCGTATTTACCGCGCTCATAACTATCAAACAGAGTAGTGTTACGGAAGAAAAAATACGGGTCAACATACCAGTGAGGGTCTATCATATCAGTTTTCGTTATCTGTGAGGCTCCGTCACGTTGAGGCATTTCATTATAAATCAGTGTCAATTGAGGATACTTCTCTTTGATTGTCTTATAAAAAATATCAAAACGACGGTCATATTCAGCTCCCCAGTTCTCATTGCCTATTTCCACATACTGCAAAGGAAATGGAGCAGGATGCCCATCAGCGACACGGCGTGCCCCCCACTCGGTACTTTCATCCCCCAGAGCATACTCAATGGCATCCAGACAATCATCAATATAGAAATCAATGTCGTGCTCTCCGCAAGCATCCCCCATACGGAACTGGCAGCCTAATCCGACATTGCAAACAAACATTGCCTTTGTACCGATATCCTCACAGAACTGTAACATTTCATAATAACCGAAACCGTAGGAACAGCGATATCCCCATGTACTATATTCTCCGGGGCGAGCAGCCGGGTCACCCAACGTCTTCTTCCATTCAAAGCGGTTGTCGAGAGTGATCCCCTCTACCACACACCCACCAGGCCAACGGAAAAAGGCAGGCTTCAAACCGACCAACATTTCTGCTACATCACGACGTAACCCATTAGGACGATTATTGAACGTATTTTCCGGAAAAAGGGAAACATAGTCTACCCAAACCGTTCCGGGTGAATCAAACTCAAGTGCCAGCCTGCCTTTGGAGTCATGACCTACCGCAGTCAGAGTTTTCTTCACATCATTCCATTCTCCGCCATTTATAATATCCAGTGTTTCGGAAGAGAGTATTTTACCTTCGGAAGAAAGCAGCCGGACAGTCACTTTTCCTTTGTAATCGGAAGAGGTACGGATGATTGTACGCAAAAAATATCTTTCACCTTCCACAAAATTCATACCCCAATATCCTTCATTCAATAACTGTACCGGTTGGGAAGCATCCCTGATTACAACTTTAAGATTGTTCGGTGCGGAAGCAAACTTAGAATTCTCTTTAGTCACTTTCATCTGTGCAGCCAAAGAATCCTTTCCCTGTAAAGTCCATGCAGGTACTTCGTCTGTGCTCCATCGATAAGAACGTTCACGGACTTCTCCTGTCAGATGATACTTCACCGCTTTAGGAAGCAATTTATTGCCTTCCGCATGAAAGCCGGCCGGCATCTCTTTCTCTTCAAAGCTACGGTTCTGTACCAACTCGGCATACAAGCCTCCGTCTCCTGCATGATTTATTTCTTCAAAGAAAACACCATACATGGACGGGGAGATAGTTGCCCCCCTCTCCTGCAAGTTAATGACAATCTCTTCCTTTGAACGCTGTGTAGAACGACAGGAAATAGTCAATATTCCCAATATACACAAGCATATTATTTGCTTAATACCTATCATAAAATCAATTAAGATTAAATATATTTCCAATATAATGATGTGCCAAAAATTCGATTATTACAGGAATTTTTGGCACAAACATTATTTAATTACTGTGTTCTGGCAGGAACAGCTTCCTGATCTTCTCCCGGTTCAATCGGTTCTCTTGTATACATCAAAGTTCCAAATCCCAAATCATCAGCTTCGACTCCCTCACGGGCTCCACCACCTTCCGGACGCATAGAGCGGGCGAATGCTCTTGAATAATAAGGATTATCCCCTTTCAGTTTATAATGGTTATAAATCAGTTCCCATCCTACACGTGCCCGACCTTGTCCATCCGGATCAATTACATTATGCCAACCTTCTTTTCCTGAATAATAAGGTGTATATGGCATCTGCGGAATCTGCCCTTTCACCAAATTATATTTTGCCGTATACTCACATAAGTCAAGAATCACGTGATTATCATAATCAAACAAATCAACTCCAATGGCATTCAGAGCCATCTGACAAAAATACGCATGGAATGGCGGGTTTAAGGTAGAGTGCCCTTGGTCACGTCCCATTTCCTGACTTTGTGCAAAAGTCTCCACATTTCCATCAGGATCCTTATGTCTGGCAACCACCGAATTCTTGATACAGCCGGCTCCCGAACCATTATAAAAATAGTTTAATGCGATATTTACCTTATCCGAATCGTCACACAAGATGCCGATTGCCAAAATCGTTACCATAGCAGGAAGATCCCAACTCATCCATGCCTGATCAGCCGTAGCGCCATTATGATCAGCCAAGAAAGTATAGCAAATGGGATATATCACATCCACCAACCATTGCTTGAACTTCTCAAAATCATCCTTATTCCAACCTTCATAATCACGCATTATTTCGGCTGCATTCGCATATTGATAACCAGTGAACCCAGCCACCAATATCGCTTCGCTACCAGTAATAGACTTACATATTTTCGCCCATTCATTCATGATCCGGATAGATGCGTCTGCATAATCCTTATCGTTAGTCATCTTCCACATTAAAGCCAATTGGTAGGCAGCTGCACCATCTGTGCTTATAATGTAGGAATCATTCGGGCCGCCTCCTCTTTTTATTTCTGCCTTAGGATTGGGTAGATATGTTTTTTGGGCCCTCTTGCTGGTCTTCAATTTCTCATACCCCATCAACCAAGGTTCCTTTTGATCTACCATCGCTTTCTGACGTACATATTCAAAATCCGCATCGGTATGTAACATACAGGGGTGAGTGAATACATATGTAGGAGACGAAGGCCAGCTATCAATATCCGAAGATTTTTCTTCCGTAAATTCCGTTGAGCAACTAATATTGATAGTTGCCAACACACACAATATGGTATAAATAAATATATTTTTCATAATCATTATCCTTTTATACTGTTTCTTCACTAGCAATATAAGCTTCCAATTCTTCTACCGATTTAAATGTTTTCACCCAATAAATATCATAGGATGCTGTTTTTGAGGCGTTTTCTCCACTACGGAAGAAGAATCTATCCGCATATTTTTCTCCAGAGCTGAAATAACCTCCAGTATTATCATCACCAGGAATTGATAAGTTTACATAGCATATACGATTACCATCCTTAGTGTTTATGAAAGTTTTATATTTGTTGTCCTTATAAGAATAATATTTACCACCTTGAACCAAATCTATATTATGCCAGAAGCTATTCATGACTTCACAACCTGCTTTGACTGCCAATATAGGATATTTAGTTGCATTGAAATAAGTTCCTCCGCGATTCAAGTCTTCCCGATTTGTAGCAGCTTTATACGTTACCACCAACTTGCCATCATCCATTTTTGTAGTACCGCCACGCATTGTCGAATAAGCTAAAAGCGCTTCACCATAATCATTAATCCTTCCTTTTACTACAGAAACTTTCATCTTTGCAGTTTTAGTTCCATCAGATGTAGCAGCAGTAATTTCGGCTTCACCATAAGCATGAGCTGTAACGATTCCCTCATTAGTAACCGACACAACAGCCTCATCACTACTAGTCCAGGACAATGATTCTACTGTTGCATTCGCCGGAGTAATAGTATACGCTAGTTTTGTTATTTCGTTCAACGCCAGTTCCGGTTCTTCACCGACAAACTCTATCGCCTCTACCGGAATAATAGGTTTCACCTTTACTTCAATCACTTTTGTCACTTTACTTCCATCTGTTGCAGAAACCCTAATCCTTGCAGTAGCTTCTTCATTTCCGTTTGCGATTCCTGTCACTACTCCATTTTCTGATACCGATGCGATATCCGGAGTTTCGCTTGTCCATTTAACAGCCGGATATGTGGCTGTTGCCGGTGAAACCGTTGCCTGCAACTGTAAATTAGCAGTAGCAAAAACTTCTGGATTTTCAGGAGTAACAGTAATATCAGTCACTTTAATAATTTCAGAAATCACCTGAAGTTTTAAGATAGCCATAGCCACGTAGCCCACTTTAGACTGTACCCTTATATTCGTCTCTCCCACCTTATGGGCAATGATACATCCTTCAGCGTCTACCGATGCAATCTCTTCATCATCTGATGTCCATACCAATTCTTTAGTTGTCGCATAATCCGGAGACAACGAATAAGAAATCAACGAATCTGTACCGACCAAAAGTCTCAATGGATCTGTCACATTCAACTTGACTTCAGTCAAAATAGCGGCTTCCCCCAAGGGTTCGTATGTCTTATCCTCACTGCATGCTCCAAATGTTGCAGACAGTCCCAGTATCAGCAAAGACCACAATACATTTTTTATTTGTAAACTATTATATTTCATAATCAATCTATTTAGTCGTCCCTTAAAAAGTACTCATCTGCGGG
>OASU01000432.1_pt1 | contig 12733 bp, 10 predicted proteins | sample 1475801 | NCBI WGS metagenome assembly OASU01 (sample SAMEA2579919, study PRJEB22360) | human gut metagenome | biome: human gut; feature: human-associated habitat; material: faeces | place: Denmark | collected 2008/2010 | reverse complement strand
ATCCGATTAAACGTATTGGTAGAACCATTCGACTCAGTGATGAAGAGTTTCTTTCACTCAAACCATTAATTATGGCCATTAAGGCAAATAATGATAAAAGATATAGGCAACAGTATAATCGAAATAGATAAAAAGGGCATTGTCACAGCATATACAACTTAATAAACTTTACATCTATTTTACAATAATCCATTTTAAAATCTTTCAACTACAACACATCTCTACTCTCTACAATATGCTGTGTGCAATACAAGCAGTACGAAGAAGGTCCCAATTCATTTGAATTGGGACCTTCTTCGTATATTACATATGTAATTTTTGAAAACCTACATTAATTTAGGTGACTTTTAAAACAATAGAAAAATGTTAATTTTATTTGTTTTTATTACCGTATTCCTATTTTGTTATATGAAAAAACTGTAAGAATAGATATAATACAAGTATATACGTGAGTAAATTTAGGAGGTGTTAGCTTGTTACAAGATTTACTATCTGAGGATAATGTATCTTTTCATTATCCCGCAGAAACGTGGGAAGAGGTAATTCGTCACGGTGGTCAACTTATGGTTGATGCAGGTTTTACTGACCCATCTTATACAGAGGCTATGGTAGAGGTTGTACGTGAAATGGGGCCATATATTGTATTGGCACCAGGTCTTGCTATGCCACATGCTCGCCCGGAAAATGGGGCAAAACGTGTAGGTACTGCTTTAGTAACCTTAGAAAAACCATTAAACTTTGGTAGCCCTGATAACGATCCGGTTTCTGTTGCATTATTCTTATGTGCTCCTAACAAGGATGAACATATTCAATTATTGACTGATATTGCTACGTTATTTGAAGATGACGAGTTTTTAGATGCAGCAGCTGATTTTGAATGTATTGAAGATGTACAAGAATTCTTGGCAGAGCGTTTAGAAGATCAAGAATACGTTTAGGAGGAGGCAAGTATGATTTCTGTATTAACTGTATGCGGTAATGGCATTGGTTCTAGCTTGATGCTAAAAATGAAAATTGAAGAGATTTGTGCTGAAAATGGTATTGATGCACAAGTTGAATCTATTGATTTTAATGCTGCACAAGGCCGTAAAGCAGACCTTATTGTAACTGTAAAAGAGTTAGCGGAACAATTTGAAGATAAGAATGTCGCTATTGTTCGCAGCTATATCAATAAAAAGAAAATCACTGAAGATATTCTTGATGCATTGAAACAAGCAGCTCAATAAAATGTAACAACTATATATAGGAGGTAGTGCCATGGAAATGGTATTAGAGTTCTTACGCGATGTGCTGTCTCAACCAGCACTTTTGATTGGTATTATGTCATGTATAGGTTTAATTGCCTTGAAACGTCCGTTTCATAAGGTAATGACCGGTACATTAAAACCTATTCTTGGCTACTTGATGCTCGCAGCCGGTGCAGGTGTTATCGTTAATAACCTTGATCCACTAGGTAAGATGATTGAGCATGGCTTCCACATTACTGGCGTTGTACCAAACAACGAAGCTATTGTAGCTGTAGCGCAAAAGGTACTTGGTGTTGAAACGATGTCTATTCTCGTTGTAGGCTTATTGATGAACTTATGTATTGCTCGTTTCACCAAGTTCAAATATGTGTTCTTAACAGGTCATCATAGCTTGTTTATGGCATGTCTTATGTCTGCCGTACTTGGTACAGCAGGTTTATCTGGTATGGAACTCATCCTTGTAGGTGGTTTCTTGATGGGCGCTTGGTCTGCTATCTCTCCAGCAATCGGTCAAAGTTATACATCCAAAGTTACAGACGGTGATGAAATTGCTATCGGTCACTTTGGTAGCTTAGGTTACTATTTATCTGCTTGGGTTGCTAAATATGTAGGTAAAGCTGAAGATAGTACCGAAGATATTGAAATTCCTGAAAAATGGGGCTTCTTACGTGACTCCACATTATCTACAGCATTGACTATGATCGTATTCTATTTGATTGCAGCCTTTGCAGCAGGTTCTGAGTTTGTAGCTACCTTATCTGGTGACATGAGCCCTTACTTATATGCTGTTATGAGCGCTATGAACTTTGCCGTAGGTGTAACAATCGTATATTCTGGTGTACGTATGATCTTAGGTGACTTGATTCCTGCTTTCCAAGGTATTGCTACAAAAATTATCCCTAATGCAATTCCAGCAGTAGACTGTGCAGTATTCTTTACATATGCTCCAACGGCTGTAGTATTGGGATTCATTAGCTCCTTTATCGGCGGTATCATCGGCATGCTTATCCTTGGTGCTGTAGGTGGTGTATTGATCATTCCTGGTCTTGTACCTCATTTCTTCTGTGGTGCAACAGCAGGCATTTATGGTAATGCTACAGGTGGTCGTCGTGGTGCAGCAGTAGGTGCATTCCTTAATGGTTTAGCTATTACATTCTTGCCAGCGATGGCACTTCCAGTTCTTGGTCAATTAGGCTTCCAAAATACAACATTTGGTGATGCGGACTTTGCCGTAATGGGCCTTGTATTAGGTAATGCTTATGAATGGGTAGGTATGGCTGGTATATATGGTATCGTAGCCATTGCAGCTCTTGTACTTATTATTCCAAACTTTATTAAAACAAAAGGTAAAGTTATTAACTACGTAGAAGAGGAGTAATGAAAACAACTGAGCAACATAGTAATGTGGTTGTGCGATATATATTCTTGACTATTGGAGCAATCAGTTTTGGTCTCGGTACAGCAGGTATCGTACTACCATTGTTGCCAACAGTTCCGCTTTATATGCTAACATTATTTTGTTTAGCCCGAGGATCTGAACGATTTCATAAGATGTTTTTGGAGTCTAGTTTATATCAAAAGACTGTTGGTGCTTATGAACGCGATAAAGCGTTGACATTGCGGACCAAGTTGTCCATTCTCGCTTCTGTTACTACCATAATGGCTATCGGCGCCTATTTTAGTCAAAATATGCCAGTTGCTCTTATCGTGATGGGTCTCGTATGGATTGGTCATGTAATAGCATTAGCCTTTATTGTAAAAACAAAAAAATAAAGAATTATCACTAATAACTCTAAATATAGCCTTGTAAGTTAGACTGCATTGGTTTAACTTGCAAGGCTTATTTTATTGTAAAATCAATAATACATAGATAGGCTGTGTAATGAATAGAGTCTAATGAACAAAGTCTTATATATTACTGAAAATATCTTATATGGATTACAAATAGGAAAAACTTATATTATTAAAGAAAAATGAATTATTACTATTTTAAATTTGACAATGGATATCAATAAGTATACTATAATAATTATGTATTTAGTAATTTTTATAGTATTTGTGTATATGGTGATCGTATGAATCCACATAATTATGCAGTTTCACATGCAGGAAATTCTATGTCGAGACATACAGTGTTTGACGGTATCGATTTGATGTTCCTTGATGTGAAGCAAGAAACAATTCAATTTTATGCAAAATCACATACAAAGACGTTTGCCATAAATCATTGTGAAGAGGGGCGCATTGAGTGCAAGTTTACATCTGGTGATTATTTATATATGGGGCCCGGTGATATGTCCATAGGATGGCATATTCATGCTGATTATCAACATGAGAACTACTTCCCTACAAAGCTCTTTAAAGGGATTGTATTACTCGTAGATGTTGAAAAGGCTCAACCCGTATTAGATGCACTTGTGACTGAAGCGCGCATCGATTTGACTCAATTAGCAAATCGATTCTGTGAGCATTCTGACTTTGGTATGATGATGGAAGAGACGGAAGCGGTTCGTCAAATTTTTTCTAGCTTATATAAAGTGCCTGATCAAATTAAAGGGCACTATTTTAAGTTAAAAGTTATTGAAATTTTCTTATTATTATCTATTATTTCTACAACTAATCATGAAAAGAGAAGCTCCTATCGTAAACAACAAGTAGATATTGTAAAAGCTGTTAATGAATATATATCTACACAGTTTATGAAACGGATAACCATAGATTCCTTGTCTGATCAATTTGATATTCCTACATCAACATTAAAGCGTTGTTTTAAAGGGGTATATGGTACGACAATCCATCAATATTTAAAGGAATGTCGTATTAATGCCGCTAAGCGCTTGCTTCAAGAGTCAGATCAATCTGTTTTAGAAATTGCTAATGCTGTAGGCTACGAGAATGGTAGTAAATTTACTAGTGCATTCAAAGAGTCCACAGGTGTAACGCCTAGTGCTTATCGTAAAGTATAAATACCTTAAGCCAAACTAAACCAAGGCATGCATTATAGTGTTAGTAATATTTAAAATATAAGTGTTTAAGGCTTAGAACGGGTAGGTTATAAAACTTAATATTGTCCGAAATGTATATTTTTGGTCTTTTCGGAGTAGATATGCAAGATACACTTTGCTAACATTAAAATATAAATGATATTCAATGTCATTATGTGTTGCTAAAGTGTATCTTTTTTTTATGGGTGTAAAAGATACAACATAATATATTTCATTAAATTTTAGGAGGGCACAATGAATAGGTGGGGACATGTAAAACGCAGCGTTATTCTGTCTAGTGCAGTTGCCTTATGGCTTAGTGCACCGCTTGTAGTGTGGGCGGGGAATGCGACTGTTACTACGGATGTTGTTCATGTCAAAGGTACATGGGCAGAAGAAGAAGCAAAATTGAACTCACAGCAAGTGCAAATCATTACCAAGAAAGAGATTGAAAAGAAACAGGCGAAGTCCGTCGAAGATATAATATTTACTCAAACAGGTGTATCTAGAACCGTTGATGCTATGGGCCGTGTTGGTGTATCCATCCGTGGTGCCGAAGCGCGTCACACATTAATTCTTGTAGATGGTCAACCGGTACTCGGCGATTTTGATAAGTACTCTGGTGCAGCAGACGAAGTGCAACGGCTAGGTACAGAAAACGTTGAACGTATAGAAGTTATCCAAGGTGCTGCCAGTGCTAAATACGGCTCTGATGCTATAGGTGGTGTAGTTAATATCATCACTAAAAAGGCGCAAAAGAAACCATCTTTGCAATTAAATGCAGAAGGTATGCGTCGTAAGAGCGATGGCGATGCGTTCCCATTCCAAAACTTTTTCATTCGTGCCGACTCTGGTCAAATGGGGAAATTAAAGGTCGGTTTATCTGGTAGTAAACGTGATCTTATGCCTGTTTTAGCATCCGTTAAACGTCGTGACTCCGGTATGGCTTTTGATTATGCTAAGCATAACTTCAAACCAAATGTACTTCGTTACTATGGTAATGCGGCAGATATTGGTCTTGTAGCAACTTATAATGCAAACGATAAAAATAAATTTGAAATGCGTCTCAACCGTTATACAGAAGATCTTGTACGCGATGTTAAACACTCTGACTCTGACTTAGAGCCACAACAACATTTCAAACGTACTGCGGACCGTAATACAGCAAACTTACAATGGTCCTCTCGAGCTGGTAAAAGCGACTGGACTGTTGAAACTAACTACTCCCGCATCAAAGAAAATGACGTAGCCCTCATTAGTTATACTGGTCGTTCTGCTTATGAAGGCTCCAATGAGTTACGCTATATCGATAATATCGATCACCGTCAATTAGACATTCGAGCTAATGCAAACACACAGCTCAATAAAAATCATCTGCTTAGCTACGGCGTGAGCTATGCTCGTGAAGAAGGCTCTGGTAGCCGATTGAAGAGTTCCCCTAATACAAGCACTATGTACATCGATCCATGGGATTACGATAAGAGCTTGCTAGTAGATAAACTTGATCGTCTTGTAAGACGTAAAGGTGATAACAGTATTAAGGTATATTCTCACATCCATGACTACAAATTCATCAATTCCGGTGGTGGCATGCCACAATGGGATATGGATTATGAATACTATGGTGCTGAAACAGATGCTCAAAAACCAGGTATTACATACGATGACTATATAAATTATGGTTTATCTGAAAGTCGATTAAGTGATTGGTCTAGTACATCCCCTAATAATCAACCTGTAACGGATGAGTTTAAAGCTCGTTATAAAGCTTTAGAAGATCGTTTAAAAGCAGAAAATCCTGTATTATCTGCTACACGTGCCAATATCGTAGGTGACTACTTTAAATATGGCGAGTCCAATGACCCAGAAATGCGTAAAAAAGCGCCTAAGTTAAATGGTAAAGCTTTCTTAGAAGAGTACCGTAATCGAGACCAACGATTGACTACTGGTAGCGGTTCAATCCGCAAGTTAAACGCTTATATTTCTGATACTTGGCAAGTAAATAAAAACTTAACACTATCTCCGATTCTTCGCTTTGATAATAGTAGCTTGTTTGGTTCTAACTTATCTGCTTCCTTAGGTATGACCTATAACGTAAATGGTAATACACACCGTAGATTTAAAGCCAATGTAGGTACTGGTTATACAGAGCCTGGTATGGGTGAATTGTGGTATAACTGGGAAATGTACGCTTCTAACCCTGTAGGGATTGGGGTAGCGAAACTCGGCTGGTACTGGGCTGGTAATCCTAATTTAAAACCTGAAAAATCTGTCAACTTTGATATGAGCTTGGAAGGTGAAAATAAAAATACTTATGCGCGCGTAGGCGTATTCCACAACCGCATCAAGAACTATATGTCTGTATACTTCACAGGGGACTTCATGGACTTTGCACCATACCTCAAAGGCGATGCGAAGTACCAACGGGCACCAGATATGATTTACAGCTTTAAAAATATTGGTAAAGCAGAAATCACAGGTGTTCAAGCGGAAGTACAACAAAAGTTTGGCAAATATTGGTCTGGTAAGTTAGGTTATACATACTTGCATGCCATCAACAAGAGTGATCCAAGTATGCCTCGTCAATTGCTTGATAAGCCTATGCACAAAGTTGACATCGGTATTACTTATGACAATCCTAAATCCGGTTGGAATGGATCCATTTGGGGTGATTACTATATCAACATGCTTGATAGTAATACCCTTAACAATGGCGGTAACTACTGGCCAGATATCTTGTCCGGTGATGCAGGCGTTTATAATAAGCAAACCTATGAAAAGAAAACATTTGGCATTTGGAACGTAATGGTTCAAAAACGATTTAATAAAAATGCCATGATGTACTTTGGTATCAACAATATCTTTAACCATCGCGATGATGACCGTGCTACACAAGAACGGGTATATCGCTTGGGCGTTAACCTTAAATTTGGTGGTGGTGACAGCAGCAAAACTACAGCAATCGGCAAATCCAAGAATGGCACAACTGTTAATGCAGTAGGGGCCAATACACCTAATGGCGCTAATGGCGAAGTAGTAAATGTTGAATCTGGTGTACAAAATGTAGCAGATGTAGTTCGTTTAACTGACTTTATTCGTTCTGATTTTGATACCACAAAAGAACGTGGTGTTACATTAGTTGGCGACTACAGAGCGCGTTGGATGGCGCATGATGGTTCTAACAGACCGCAATCTCCATTTAGAGAGAACTCTGCTATTGGTTCTGCGAAAGCGAATATGTACGATGCTAATCGTCATAGCTTTGAACAACGCTTACGACTTGGCTTCGATGCACGTCTTAATGAGTTTACAAACCTCAAAGTTATCGGTAGTGCGACTGGTATGAGTGGTGTAGATACAAGCTGGACTCAATCTGATTCTAAAGGCTTTAATCATCAACGACTCGATACAGTGGATCTCACGAGACGCGTTAAAAAATGGGACGTATCTGTGGGCCGCTTAACAGAGCCTATGGGTGTGAGTGGCTATTGGTTCGGTCAATCTTATGACGGTGTTCGTGCCGTTTGGAATGGTCATGACTCTCAAGTTCGTATCGGTGTTGGTACTTTCAAACATAGTACCGGTATCACTGATTCTGCCTATACTCACGCAGTACATGAAGTTATCTACAGACCGCCAACAGCGGCTGAGTTAATCGGTATTAATCGCGATGAGTTCCCATACGATATTGAAAGTGCTACTAAAACCGGTTCTGATGGTGAGAAAAAATCTAGTGAAGATACAGCTGCACCAGATAGCCCTAATGGTATTTATGATTCTACTTATAAAGGTAAGACAGATAGCATTTACTTCTATCAACAACTTAAAGAATTGCAAGCTGAATATGAAGCTTATAAAGAAACCTTGGATTTAAGATGGAGTAATCCAAATCGCGATCAAGAGCTTGAAAAGGCAAATGCTAAGCTTGTGGAAACACAACAAAAACAAGCTCAAGTGATGAGCCGCTTACAAGATATTCTTGCTAAGGCATACCCTACAGATATGGCTGAGAAGAAATTCTCCCTCGATATACCATCTGGTGGTTATGCAATGTATGAAATCACTAATAAGAATACAGGGGAAAAACTCTATAAGACCGGGGACATTATGTATAATGTGAACTCTTCTTTATACCCTGAATACTTAAAAGAAAAGGCTAAAGGTCTTATCGTATCTGCTGATAATAAAGATGCTTTAGTAAATCCTAAAGCCTATGTTGAAAAACATGGTGACGAAATTAATCAATCCGTAGCAGAAATTGCTAAATATAATGCTACAGATAACTGGAGCAACTATAACAATAGTGAGCTTGATGTGGTTTGGGTTAAACAACCAGATGGCACGTTCAAACAATCTTATGATTACTATGGACAACCAGCTAGTGATTATGAATTCACTGGTTACTTAGGTGCTAAAACATATAAATACGATAGTGGTAGTTATGTATTTAGTGATTATGATGCTAAAGATGCGATTTACAAAAAGAACTTTACAATGTCCTCTAATGACTGGGGTGAAGGTAGTTCTTACTATGGTTGGGGCATGCCAAATGCATTGTTCAACTATATGTATAATCTTGAAAAGGTTGTACATGATGCAGAGTCTGAAAACAAATTACCTCGTGAAGCGATTGGTAAGATCATTGGTAACTTGATTCGTACAGAAGGGGTAGTTCTTGAAAAAGATACTGTACCAGCTATTGATAAAGCTGCCTTTGTTCAATACAAGAAACAAATAGGCTCTCGTCTTGGGTTACAAGCGTGGTATTTACGCTCCTTTGGCGGTAAAACGCATACATACCTAAATGCAAATGGCAACGGTAATGATGAATATAGCTTCTCCAATGTAGCTCATGTATTCGGTATCGGTGCTAAATATCAGTTAGGTGCTAATGCATCTGTTACCGTTGATTACGGTCAAAACCGTTCCAACTTGGGTCGTTATTTAAATGGTAACACTGTATACCAACACGAACGTGGCACAGCCGACTTTGCTCTTAAAGGTCATCAAATGGGTGGTACACCACACTTCTGGATGGCTCGTCTAGATATTGGTCGTGCCGACCTAGATATTCCTAAATCTTGGAATGCGTTCATCGATTACAAATACTTTGAACATGGCTCCTTCTTTGGTGGCAATGGTACTGGCGCAGTACCGAATCGTTATCTCGACGGTATACGCAGCTTTACATTCGGTGCTGGCTATGTACCTCGCAAGGATTTACTCCTTGAAGCATTCTACACATTCGATGCGAAGGGCACTAATAAACGAGATACTTTATATGGTAGTGAAAGCTTTAAGTTAGGCGATTATACAAGAATTCAAGGGACCTACAGGTTCTAATGTTCAGTCTGTAAACAGGCAGAAAGGTTACTAATATGGAAAACTTAAATTATGTCATTCACTTGTTTCATAGCGGCGGATATGTAATGTATCCATTATTACTCTTGTCTTTCATGGTTATCGCTATCGCTGCAGAACGAGCTTTCTACTATCACAAATATGCCGGTAAAACTTTCGTTGTTACCCATGCAGTCAATGAACTAGCAAAATTACAAAATTGGACAGAAATCGATAAAGTAATTAAAGAAAACCCATCTATTGCGAGCCGTATTGCAGAAGCAGGTTTACATAATGCTTCTAGCGAGGAAGCTATGAAAACAGCCTTTGCTGACCAAATGGGCGTAGACGCAGTAGGCTTCCGTAAATATATGGACTATCTCAGTGCTACCGTTACAATCTCTCCATTATTGGGCCTATTAGGTACAGTAACAGGTATGATTGGTTCTTTCAGTATCCTCGACTCCGGTGCGGGAGCATCTGCTATCACTGGTGGTGTAGGTGAGGCCCTCATCGCTACAGCGTCCGGTTTGTGTGTAGCCATCATGGCATTTATTGTGTACACATTCTTTAGCCATCGTTTAGATTCTATTATTAATCAAATTGAAGGTATGTGTGTTAGCATCGTTAGTGCTAAGCGAGAAGGGTGGAAATGATTATGAACTTACAAAGCTTTCGTATGAAAACAAAGCCTGAATTCATGATTATCCCAATGATTGATATTATCTTCTTCTTGTTGGTATTCTTCATGATGAATAGCTTACAAACAGTAGCTCAAAAAGCATTATCTGTACAATTACCACAAGCTACGAGTGCATCTGCACCGGCTCAGTTACCAGTTGTATTTACACTTGATGCGGAAGGGCATATTACAATTGATAACAATCCAATGAGTATTGATCAAGCAGAAGCTATGATTAAACAACGGATTCAAGAAAATCCTAACGCTAGTGTTATCTTACAAGCCGACAAACGTGCAGCTCATGGTCAAGTAGTAGCGATTATGGATATGCTAAAACAATCTGGTGTTAAACGCTTGGCTATTGCAGCTGAACAGAAAGGATAACTATGGGACTAGGCATATCATGGAAAAAAGCAGCCATTATATCCGCCGTAGTTCATCTAGTTGCTCTATTTATTGCCGTAATCTTTTTCGTAGTGGTTCCAGCGATTCAAGACATGGAAACTTATGAAATCGACCTCACACAAAGTGTTCTCGATGATGGCGGCAGTGGTCATGCCGGTGGTGGTGGTAATAGGTCAGACCTATTCCCTAAACCATTATCGGCTGATGAAGTGGCGGCAAGAACAAAGGCTGTTGTAGCGAATATAGATCCATCTCCTGCAACAGATATTCCTGATGCAGTAGATGTAGCCAAAAAAGGTGGCGAACATAAAGGTAATACCTCTGGCGATAATTCCGCAGGGGGTTCCGGCCCCGGACATGGTGGCGGCTCTGGCGGTGGAAACGGTACAGGTGATGGCACTGGTAATGGTGATGGCCAAGGTCAGGGGAATGGTAAGGGTGACGGCACTGGTAAAGGTGACGGTCATGGTACAGTGAAAGCTGCCTTTGATACGGAGGGATTCCGTGCAAGAGTGCAAGACAATGCACAAATGCCTTCCATGGCTTTAAAAAGAAAATTACAAGGCGATGTGACTGTACAAGTAACACTTGATACAAATGGTAGTCTTATTGGACAAAGTATCATATATTCTACAAATGAAATATTCAATGATGCAGCAATGTCTGCCGTAGTGGCCGCAACACCATATAAAAATCCAACAGGCGAAGATATCGATATCAAGGTACCAGTTGAGTTTAGAGGTCACGAATCCTCTGATGATGAGGAAGAATAAAAGTATCTATGTAATAGATCTATTTTAGTAATATACTTATCCAAGAATTAAAGGAGCTAATTATGAAATCCATTATTTTATATTCTTCCCTCACGGGAAATACAAAAAGGGTGGCGGAAGCAATGGCTTCCGTAATGCCTGAAGGTACACTTTGCGTTCCTGTAAAAGAGGCGCCTGAGAATTTAGCTGATTATGACACTGTTTTCGTAGGTTTCTGGGTAGACCGTGGTACAGCAAATAAAGAGGCTGCAAAATTGATTGAAACCTTAACAAATCCTAACATCGTATTCTTTGCCACATTAGGTATGTATGCAGATTCTGATCATGCTCGTGAAAGTATTGATAAAGCATCTGAATTACTACAAAATAAAGAGTCCCTTGTAGATGGATTCGTATGCCAAGGTAAAATTGATCCAAAAGTCATCGAAATGATGTATAAAATGTTCCCACCTGGATCTGCTCATGGTCAAAGCCCTGAACGCGATGCCTTACATAAAGCGGCTGAAACGCATCCAGACGAACAAGACTTTGCAAATGCAAAAGAATTTACGAAATCTGTACTTGCAAAGTTGCAAGCCTAAACTGAAAGGGGATTGGAGTATGAGTTTAGCAAGTTTCTTTGAATCCATTCCGGAGAAACAACGCAATCTACAATTAGGTTTAGAATGCGATAATCCGATGAGTGGTGCATTCCCTCATAAACGGGTTGTTCATGCAGGGCTAAATGGTACCTTAGTTTCGCCAAAGGAAACACAAGCCGTTTGGGATACCTTAATGAATGGCACACCGAAAAAGGGTGAAATGCAATGCGCCTATATTCACATTCCGTTTTGTAAGACCAAATGCACATATTGTGGCTTCTTCCAAAACGGTACGAGTCAAAACGTAGAGGACCAATATATTGATGGTCTTGTTAGCGAGTTAAAACTAGCTAGTGAGCGTCCAAGATTAAAAGATGGATTAATCCACGCCCTATTTATTGGCGGTGGTACACCAACATCGTTATCTCCAGCAAACTCTGAACGATTGCTAAAAGCAATTAAAGAATATTTGCCACTAGCTAACGATTATGAGCTTACCTTAGAAGGCCGTATTCACGATTTGATTCCTGAAAATCTCGATGTTTGGATGGCAAACGGCGTAAACCGCATGTCTATTGGTGTACAATCTTTCAACACAGAAGTTCGTCAAATGGTAGGCCGTCTAGATACGAAAGAAACCGTATTAGAACGGTTGGCTGCGTTGAAAGCCTATGGTCAATGCTCTGTTGTTATCGACTTAATCTATGGTTTGCCTGGTCAA
>OASU01000402.1_pt1 | contig 13491 bp, 9 predicted proteins | sample 1475801 | NCBI WGS metagenome assembly OASU01 (sample SAMEA2579919, study PRJEB22360) | human gut metagenome | biome: human gut; feature: human-associated habitat; material: faeces | place: Denmark | collected 2008/2010 | reverse complement strand
TTATATAATAAAAAATTTAATTAGTAAGATTAAACATATTAAACATATCTACTATTCCATATCCCCACTCTGGATTTGGATAAGTGTCCCCTTTTCTCTTTCTTGTACCTCTTGCAATAAAAGCTTTTAAAGTTTGAGAGAACATATAAGGATAATTTCCTTCAACAATTCCCCATTGGAAAAGTAAAACACAAATTCCAGCTACTATAGCCGCTGCAACACTTGTACCATTTGCTAAAGTTGTCTTATTATCTGGCGCAACGGTAAGTGCATTTACTCCTCCTGCTGCTACGTCTATGATATCAATATAATTATCTTGAAATCCTCTCCCTGAATAAATTAATTGTGTATTATTTAATTGATTATATGCAGCAACTGTTATTACAGAGGCACTAGTACCTGGGACAGTTACTGTTCCATATGGGTCAGAAGGTATCATTCTAGTTTTTTCTTTACTTATTCCTTTTGGCGGAAGCCAAATATCATATCTTCCTTCTATATTATTTAATCCTCTAAACTTAAAACTCCATGTTCCAGCTTGAACATTATCTAGTATAATTAATATCAATGAATCTTCATAAATTTCTTCAGGTACATAATAACTTACTAACACTGTAGTTCGTTCAATTGTAAAATCATACTTATCTCCTTTTCCAAAGAAAGGTTGAATTATTCCCGTAGTTCCTCCAGTAGGCGAAACTATTTCTACGGAAGCAATACTAGGTATTTGTATCCAAGCTTCAATGATAATCTTTTTTTGATTTTCATCTATATTAAATTCATGAGTAGTTACTTGTCCATTAGGTTTTATAGTTCCTGAGCCATGTAATAATGCTGTCCCTTCATTTCCAGAACCTGTAATTAAAGCAATTCCTCTATTTATTAATATAGAATCTAAAAATTCTTCTAACATGCTTGTTCCTTTGTGACTTCCTCTATTAGTGCCTAAAGGTAAATATATAATCATACTTTGAGATATTTTTAAAAAGTATGAATATAAATATTGTATTCCTGTAAATATTTCAGTTATATTATAAACAGGTATTTTTATTTCATACTCTTTTTTATAATAAAGTGACTGTGCAAGCTTTACAACTAAGAACTTACAATCTGGTGCAACCCCCTTTAACCTAGGATTTTTTCCTGATGATCCAATTATTCCTGCCATTGATGTTCCATGGCCTATTTCATCTCTTGATGGAACTATTGTATATGGATCTCCTCCTTCTCTACTAAGTCTTATTGCTCTATTTATATCTTCTTCTGAATAAAAAGTTCCATAAGGTAAATTATTATCCCTTGAACTTTCACTTGAAATTGTTTGATCCCAAATTCCTAAAATTCTTGTATTACCATCTGAATCCATAAACTCTTCGTTTAAATAATCTATTCCAGTATCTAAAATTCCAACAATAACCCCTTTACCTGTTAGATTAAAGTATGATTGTATTTGAACATATTCAATATTTGCTGCTTGTAAAGGGCTTATTTCCTGAAGTACATATCCTTCTGGATCTTTTATAAAAGTAATTTTATCTATTTCTACATCTCTTCCATTTTCTTTTTTATATTTAATCATAGATATATCATTTTCATATTCCTGTAAGTTTTTATCAATAGTTATTATGGCATATCTATTATTAATTAAAGTTGCATATATTCCATTTTCATTATTAAACTCTCCTATAATGTCACCTTGATACTGAACTAGATAATTTAAATAATTTTCATTATTAAATACATATTCTGGAGCTGAAGACTTAAATTCCATTTTATTTCCCTCCATAATAAAAATCAGAAGGCACGCTAACTAACATCCTTCCACAATAATACTCAGTATAATCTTCATTAATCTTAGTACTTCTATAATGTGCTAAAGGAACTGCTATTATATTTTTAAATATTTCATATAAATCTAAATACCCATATCCAGTATATTCATTAGGATATGTTTGTCCAGGAATTCTAGTAGCCCCATATATTAAATAGCTTCTTAATTTACTAGAATTCATTGTTCTATCATTTCCATTTATAATTCCCCATTGAAATAATAAGACACATACTCCTGCAACTATTGCTGTTGCTGGAGAACTCCCTGACATTCTTCCAACTCTATCTCCAGGAAATATGGTCAAAATATCCTTACCTGCAGTGGTTATATCTGGATTTATCCATCCATTAATATTAAAACCTTTTCCAGATTCTGCTAACAAAGATTGAGTTTGACTATTATAATAGGCTACGGTTATTATATATCTAGCAGTAGATGGAACCATAAGAGTATTTAATGGATTAGGGCTAAGAAATTTTGTATTTTCAGGCAATAAAGAACTTGGAGCTAACCATACATCATATCTTCCATTAGTTATATAATCTCCTCTTAACTCAAAAGTCCATATTCCAGGCTTAATATCTTTAAATTCTACATAAATAAGCTCATTTCCTGTAAAGGTATCAGGAACATAATAGTTAATATTAACACTTGTATCAGTTAATATAAATTTAAATGATCTCTCTAGAAAAATTTTAGCATCTATGAATGAAGATTCTTCTCCACTAGGAGATTTTATATTTAAAGACATTATATTAGGTCTTTGAATCCAGAAAGCTAAGTTAAAATTTTTTATTTCTCTAGGTATTGATAATTCAATTTTTTCAACACTATTTTCAAGTTCTATAACTCCAGAGGCATGCCCTTGTGCACTTCCTTCATTTCCTACTCCAGCAACTATAGCAATTCCTCTTATTGAAGCAACTGTAGTTAAATACCTAGAAAAAAGTCCTCTTCCATCATGACTTGCTTCAGTACACCCTATCGCTAAACAAATTACTAATGGTCTCTTAAGACTGAGGGCATAATTTTTGAGATATTCTATTCCTGCTATAATTTCAGCTTCATTATAAACTGGAACATTTTCTATTCCATTTTCTCTAAAAGCTTTTTCATAACTAAGTGAATTTAATAGTTTTACAATAGCAAAATCACAATTAGGTGCAATACCTTTAATATTTCTATTATATCCACGGGCTCCTATTATGCTAGCTAATTTAGTTCCATGCCCTATTTCATCTCTACTATCAACAATATCATATGGATCTCCTCCATCTGCCTTACTTTTAATAGCATTATTTATGTCTTCATTATTAAATATAGATCCTATATAAACTGAATCATTAGGTTTTTTAGTACTCTTTTGATCCCAAATAGTAAGTATTCTAGAGGTATCATCTTCCCTCATAAATTCCTTATTAAGATAATCTATTCCAGTATCAACTATTCCAACTATAACTCCATTTCCATCAAGCTCTAAATATGGATTATTTACAATTGTGGATATATTATCAGTTTCTTGTGGAGATACTTCCTGTAAAACATAAGGCACTCTTGTCTGTATATAACGAATTGATGGAACATCTTTTCTTAGTTGTTTCAAATACTGTGGTGGTGTTGAAACAACACCTAAGGTATCAGTAATTGTATCTCCACATGCATAAGGAATTTTTTCTAACTCTTCTTTTAAATTTCCTCTATATTCAACTAAATAATCTGGAGAATCTTCACTTAAAAAGTTTGGACATTGTACTGATTCTATGGCTCCTCACCTCTTAAAATTAACTCTTATTTTAATTTACTCTATAATTTAAATAATGTTACAAATAACAACTCTAATTTCACTAATAACGAATTATCTCTAAGCTTAATCTTATAACTATTTTTATCTTCTGTTAATTACTAAAAATAATCCCTACATATCTATACAAAATACATAAAAGGAGGTGTATCAAAATGATTAATTTAATCATTTTGATTACGCCTTCTTTTTTGACTGTTGAATAAAAATCCTCACTAAATTTAATAAAAAAGGACATGACAAATAGAAGAATAGTCACATTCTTCTAAATTCTGGTATTTATCTGATTTTAAGCTATATTTTTCAAATGTAGTAATTGCCCGTTACGCTTTTCAAGCGTTTTACGATGTAATTTATTTATGTTATATCCAAAAGCAATTAAGAGAAATTTCGTTATAACATTTTTAGTTCCTCGCATCAAGAATCTTCTGAAACCATAATCTTGTTTTATAACTCCAAAGGCACCTTCTACTTGTATAGATCTATTCTTTCTTAGTAAAATTCCTTTATCTGTTTTTATATTTTCAAGTGATTTTTCTCTTAAATGTGCAAATTTTTTAGATGTAGTAATTTTTTTGTTTCCTTTAGCTTTTGTGCAGCTTGATTTGTATTTACAACCCTCACATGACTCTGATTCATATATAGTTATTTCTGATTTATATCCTGATTTTGATTTCTTAGTAGTCACACTTTTAACCGTTAACCTTTGACTATTAGCACAAATATAACAATCTTCATCCTTTAAATAAGTCATATTCTCTTTGTTTCCAATATTTTTCTTAAATTTTTTAGTTTTTGATTTTTCATAGTTTTGAGGTTTTATGTATGCTTCATAGTTATTATTTTCTAAATACAAATAGTTTTCTTCACTTTCGTATCCGGCATCAGCCGTGACGGATTTATATTGAGTGCTTAGATTTGATTTTAACTTATCTAAAAATGGAATTAAAGTTAATTGATCTGAGCGTTCACTTGATACATCAACTCCAACAATGTATTCACCTTCAACGCCAATTTGAATATTATAACCTGGCTTAAGTTGTCCGTTTTTCATGTGATCTTCTTTCATATGCATAAAAGTTGCATCTTTATCTGTTTTTGAAAAGCTATTTCTTCCATTAAATATTTCATTATAATTATCATATTTACTTTGTTTTTCTATGAAATCTTCTAATCCTTCAGCATATTTTTGAAGTTTACTTTTTCTTTTCCCTTTTCCATAAACAAATTCTAAATTAGTCTTCTCCTTTAATAATTTAATTTCATCTTTTTCATTTAACTTTAAAACCAGTTGATTAAACAAATCTTCTAGACAATATTTCATTCTAGAACTTTTAAATCTAACTATAGTATTGTGCGATGAAGCCTTTTGCCCCTGCAAAAGCCAACGAAAATTCACATCCCTTATACAAGCTTTTTCAAGTTCTCTACTTGAAAAAATTCTTTCCATATATCCATATACAACTATTCTAAATAATGTCTTAGGGTCGATTGCTGAATTTCTACCTAAAATAGAGTAGCTTCTATACAATTTTTTATAATTTAATCCCTCCGTAACTTCATATAGCAATCTCACTGAATCATCTTTAGGAATAATAATTTCTAAATTAATTGGTAATACTATTTGATGAATGTTTTTCATAACAATAGTATACGCAAAAAGGTGGATTCAAATTTATGAATCCACCTTTTTCACGACTAATATCAAAATTTATTTTGATACAGCCCCATTTTTTTCTCAATTAAATGAGCTTATTAATAATTCCTTTTCAAAAAAGAACAATCAAAAAGATGCACTTGTAACTTCTTTAGATGGTAACAAATATAATCTTGATATTTGCCCTATAAATGATGGAGATATATTTGTAGGTTGGCTTTTAATACTAAAAGACTTAAAAGAGATAATAAGTACTGTAAATAAATATTCTAACCAAGAGGCTGCTTATACATTTGATGATATAATAGGTGAAAGTCCACAGTTAAAAAAAGTATTAAGAGATGCTGAGCTTATTTCAAAAAGTCCATCAACTGTTCTTATTACTGGTGAAAGTGGTTGTGGAAAAGAATTACTTGCTCAATCAATACATAACGCTAGCAATGTGTCAAATGGTCCTTTTATTGCATTGAATTGTGGTGCCATACCTAAAACTTTAATAGAAAGTGAACTTTTTGGTTATGAAGAAGCCTCATTTACAGGTTCTAAAAAAGGTGGAAAACCAGGTAAATTTGAATTAGCAGATGGTGGAACTATATTTTTAGATGAAATATGCGAAATGCCAATAGAAATGCAAGTAACACTTCTTAGAGTTATTCAAGAAGGAGTAGTAACAAGAATAGGTGGAAAAACTCAAATACCTATAAACGTAAGAATTATAGCTGCTACAAATAAAAATTTAAAAGAAGAAATAAAAAAAGGAACTTTCAGAGAAGATTTATACTATAGATTAAACGTAATGCCACTTCATCTTCCTCCTTTAAAGGATAGATTAGGAGATGTTCCTATTTTAATAAACTATTTTTTAAATATAAAAAGCCAAAAATTGCACAAAGGTATTCCTAATATAAATCAAAAACTCTATAAAAAGATGATTTCTTATTGTTGACCTGGTAATATAAGAGAACTTGAAAATTGTGTTGAAAATATAGTTAATCTAAATGGTTCTACTTCTTATGAAATTAATTTTGATGAATGTCATTGTCTTAAAACAGATAACTTAGGTAATCCTATTAACCCGAATTCATTAGATTTACCTGAAAGTTATAATGAAAATTCAATTAAACCTCTAATAATTTTAGAAAAAGAAACTATAGAAAAAGTTTTATGTACCTTTGATGGAAACATAACTAAAGCTTCTACTGCTCTTGGTATTAGTAGAAATGCTCTATATAATAAAATAAAGCGTTATGGAATAAACAAATATAATTATTAATACTTAGTATAAGTTACTACTTTTTAGGAAAAAAATCATTATTACTTACTTAAACCAAAGTCTTCCAATCACTTCACTTTTAGTTTTTTTAGTTCCAATATTCCTAGATACTAGTTTATCTTATGCTCTTATAAAAATTGGAACTTTATTAGGTTTAATATTATGTTTAGCATCTATAATTTTATTTTTAAAAGTAATATTTAGATAAATTATAAACACTTGAAATATTAGCATTAAAGATTCATTTACTTCATAATTAAATAAAAGAATCTTTAGTGCTTCTTAATAATTAAAAATAGAACAAATTAAACTATTGAAGTATCATTATCACTACTTGTTTTGCAGAACAGATTGTAATATCTGTTTTATTTATTCTTGTTTATCATCCACTTCCTTATTCCCTTTATTTGTCAGTATCTATAAAATCAAAATTTCTTTTAGTATAGAGGTAATATCCTAAGTCACAATACTCCACAAGTAGATAAAGTCCTACCATGTTTTATATAATTTGTTATTGTTTAAGAAGATAATTTTATTTTAAATACAAAATACTCTCTATTTTGTAATACTTTAAATTTTTTATTATAGTTATTCAAAAGATTGCTTACAATATATAATCCTAATCCATTACTATTTTCCTTATTCAAATCAAACTTAAACTCAAATAATTTATCTATATCAGAAACTTTATTATCTCCATATGAATTTTCAATGTATAACCAATCTCTATCTAATCCAATATTAATAATACCATTTGCATCAGTATATTTTACTGCATTACTAATCAAATTAGATAGAATGATATTTAAAGCCGTTTTTCCTATATAAATATTCTCGTCTAATATATAGTTATTTATAGTTATATTCTTTTGATTTACTAATACTTCATACTTTTTTAATACGCCTTCTAATACATCATTTATTTTTAAATATTCTTCATCATTATTCAAGTTTTCTATGGAATGAACTGATAGTATTTGAGAAATATTTTTTGTTAAACTATCAACAATATCAATACATTCGTTAATATAAATATCTCTTTCTTTATATTTTCCAATATTATATTTCATGTTCTCTAGTATTATTTTAAGACTAGCAAGAGGAGTTTTAAGTTCATGAGATGCTCCTTTAAAAAAATTATATTTTAACTTTTCCAGTTTTAATATTTCTTTGTTCTTAAATTTCAAATCATCAATTGTTCTTAATAATGTAGTATATAAATCATTAATTTGTTCTTTTAATTGTCCAACTTCATCATTAGAGTCAAGCTTTAAACGTGCTTTTTTATCAAGTTTCATCATTTTATCTGTAACATTTTTTATTTCCTGTATGTTATTCTTTATTGACTTAGCATAAGCTAAAGAAATGATTGACGAAAATAAAAGTGATATTAATAATGAATATGGTAAAAATTTAAGACTTAAATTTTTTGCATCTTTTTGCATATCAGCTATAGAAACAAATTGTAGATATATTTTTTTACCATTATTAATCGTTATTTCCCTTTCTTCAATTATCAAAGAATTATTGTTGCTTTCTAAATTAATATTCACTTGTTTTTTTATTTTCACTTCATTATTGTCGTTCACATCTTTTATAAATGCCTTTATCTCACCTGTATTAGAATAAAAATCTAAAGTTTGCTCTATGTAATTTAATTCTTTTCCATTCATATTCCTAGAAATTTCATTTGCTTTATTATAAATTTCTGCTTTTCTGGTATCTAAATATGTCCTAGGGAAAATTAAGAATATTAACAAATGTATTAGTATAATTATTATTCCAGTAACAGAGAATGTTTGTATAAAAATTTTAGGAAATATTTTTAAATTTTTCATTTTCTCTCCAGTTTATATCCTACATTCCTAATGGTAGTAATGCAATCTAATTTCAATTTTTTTCTTAGCTCTTTTATATATACATCTATCACACGATCATAGGGAATTTCTTCTGTTTCCTTCCAAACGTTATCAATTATTTGCATTCTCGTTAATACTTGTCCTTCATTATCTACTAAGTATTTTAATATTTCTAACTCTTTTGCATATATATATATATTCTCACCATTTATTTTTACAGTGTAACTGTTAAAATTAACATCTATATTTTTATATTCGAACTTCTCTATCTGTCCAAAGTTCTTTTTAATTAAAGAATCAATTCTAGCCTTTAATACAGGTAAAGAAAAAGGCTTTTCAACATAGCCATCTGCAAAATTAGTGAATGCATCAATCTTATATTCTTCATCACTAAATGCTGTTAGTATTAAAATTGGTAACTTACTTTTCTTCCTAATTTCTTTTAACACATCTAGCCCATTTATATAAGGGATCTGAATATCTAAAATGATCAAATTTATATCATTATTAAATTTAGATAGAGCTTCTCTGCCGTCTTTAGCCTCAATAATAATATAACCAAATTCTGATAGATACTCACTTATTCCTTCTCTTATTATTTTATCATCTTCAACAATTAATATTTTCATAGCTACCTCCTTTTTAAATTTATTTCATTATACTATATAATATACCATATATTTTCTTTAGCTATTTTTTACGATTTGTATCTTATTTAATTTTTTTAAATAGTTAAAAAAGTATCGGTACCAAATGGTACCGACTATTTTAATCATTATCAATTAATAGTTCTTTTGGATTTTTCTTTAAAATACTATATGATGAAATAATCAAAGATATAATAAGCACTAAACTCATGAATAGAATTACATACACCATAGACTTTGGTAATATATTAATATCTAAACTTGTTAAAGTTTTATTAAATCCATCAACTTCAGCCCCTCCACCAAGCTGGCTCGATAATGATTGTTTTGCTATTTTTTTAGCTATATCACCAGTTACTCTATTTAATATATTATTCCCAAGTTTATCACCTGTATAACTTGCTAAGAAATAAGAACCTATAAATGCTGGTATTGATATAAAAATCAGCTCTATTAAGAATTGTCCAAAAATTGTTGATTTTGAAATTCCTAAAGATAATAAAACTGCTATCTCTTTTTTTCTAGCATTTATCCATAAAAATAACAATAATGAAACTACAACACCTGCAAATATCAAAGAGCCAGCAAATAACTTATTAGCTATTGAATATATACCTGATATAGACTGTTGCAATGCAGGGTAATTTGATGAACTTTTAATCAAATTATATTCTCTCCAATTTATATCAAGTTTTCCTATATCTTTTATTACCTTTTCTAAATTCTTATCACCTTTTACAAAAAAAGTCGCATCTTGATATGCTGCTGTATCTTCTGTGTTTCCGTAAACTTTAGCAGCTGTATTAATATCAGTTATTAGAGTATTTTCATAAAGTTCTTGTGGCACACTTACAACACCATTATTATGTCCATCAAATAGACCTTTTATTTCTACTTCTACCGTTTCATTTGCACCTTTCTCATTATCAGCATCAAATAAATTAGATTTTATTTTTATTTTATCCCCAACTTTTAGATTATTTTTTTTTGCTAAATCTTTGTGCATTAAAACTTTATTTTTATCCTGATTTTCTAAATGTTTACCTTCAATTAATTTATATGCTCCCGATACAAATTTGTTTTCTTTTGATGATTCATTAACTCCCGTTAGCATAACCGTTCTTTTAAAGTTTTTTGATCTCTCAGGTGATTGATTTGCAAGTGTTTCTTTTGTTTCTACAATGTCATGATCAATTAAATCAGCTACACTATTTATCCTTTTAACATAAGAATATATGTTTTTATTTTCAGATATTTTTTTAATATCTTCTCCTTTTACATTACCTCCTCCCCTAGGTGTACCAGGATTTACTTGTCTATTTATTTCCATAGAAAAGCTACTTGTTATATTACCAAAAGTTTCCTCAGAAGCTCTATTTGTAGCATCTTTAATAGATAAACTAATCAGACTAAGGGCTGACATAGCTAAAACAACTAATAATATTATTACTGACTTTAAACTTTTTCTAGTTACATATGCAAAAGCGTTTTTTATCATTACTGTACCTCCGAGTTAATTTTACTTACTTTTTTTAGTTTTTTACCACTCAACTCTAAAATAATGTCTGCGGCCTCTGCAACCTCTTTACTGTGTGTTACAACTATCACACATTTATTTCTCTCTTTAGCTAACGTCTTTAATATATCTATTATTTCCCCAGCAGTAACACTATCAAGATTACCTGTAGGTTCGTCTGCTAAAATTATAGGTGCTTTCGATACTAAAGCTCTTGCTATAGCAACTCTTTGTTGTTGTCCTCCTGATAATTTCATTACATTTCTTTTTATCTGTTTTTCATCAAGTCCTAATTCGATTAGAATATTTTCTGATGCTTTTTTATTTACCAATCTAATATTTTCAATTGGAGATAAATAATCTATTAAATTATAGTTTTGAAATACTAAAGATATATTATTTTTCCTATGATTACTATATCCTTTTTTATCTATATTTTCGTTTTTAAACAAAACTTGTCCAGTTTGAGGTTTATCCAACCCAGCTAATAAAGAAAGTAGAGTAGACTTTCCTGTTCCTGATTTACCTATTATTGCATAAAACTTTCCAAGTTCAAATTTTTGATTTACTGATGATAAAACCTTCTCTCTAGAGTTTGTGTAACTATATGATACATTTTTAATTTCTAATATATCCATTATATCCTCCTAACTTATTTTTGATAATATTTCTTTTGGCTTCTTTACTAATATCATTGAAGAAGCAACAATGACTGATAAAATAATAATACTTATTAATATGAAATAACTTTGTATTAAAGTTCCCAAATTTAATATAGAATTGCTATTATTAAGTAAACTATTGCTAACAATCATTGAGTTATCAGATCTGATAAACCCATCTAAAATTTGTCTTAATAATAAATTACCTAACACTAAAGTTGACATTATGGATGGTAGAGATATAAATATCAATTCCAAAATAAATTGAATTACAATTTTTATCTTACTTATTCCAATTGATAATAATATTCCTATTTCGTAAATTCTCTCTCTTAACCATAAAATTAATATTAATGAAAGAACCACTATCCCACCTACCATAATAGAATAAGTCATTATTTTTATAATGTGTTTTATCCCACTTACAGATTCTAATGATTCTTCAAATGCATTAGTATCTTTCTCAATTGAATACTTTGACCAATCAATTTTAAGCTCTTTTATTTTTTTTAAAGCTAAATTTGTGGACTCCTCACTGCTTGAGAATATCAAAATTTTATTTGCAATTTTATTATTTTCTGCCCTGTTTAATGCCTCTTGACTTGTAGCATAATCAACAAAGACCATGTTTTCACTGAAATCAGAAGATAATCCTGTATATTTTTCCTGTTTTTTTCCAGAGAAAATCCCTATAATTTCAAATTTAAATTCTTTTTTTTGCCCCTTGTTCTCCATTTCAATCAATTCAAGGCTAATTTCATCATTTAACTTCAAATTATTTTTTTTTGCAAAATCTTCATGTACAAGAATTTTTCTTCTATCATTTTCTTCAATATTTCTACCATCTTTAATGGTAAATACTCCACTGTTAAATAAAATGTTTCTTTTAGTTTTATTTGTAGCTTCTAGAGAAAGAATATTTTTAAATTCATCAGGCAAATTATCTCTCTCTATTTTTTGCTCTCCACCAACAACTTTAGCTTTTATGGGTTTTGCCAATCCATTATATTGAAAAATGGTCTCTTCAACTTCTTTTATTTTTTCTATATCCTTAAATTGGTTAATATCAAAATAACCACCATCTTTTTTTGTTATTGACAAAGAAGAATTAGAAATCTTATATAAAGACTTTTCTAAGCTAGCACTTGATTTCATTATACTTAAACATGAATATAAGCAAGAAAAAACTATTGTTAAAATAACAAAGATAATAAACGTTCTATTTTTTTTTCTTGTAATATATGCTATAGCATTTTTTATCACTTTTTTAACAAGCTCCTCTCTATTTTTTTATTCCACAACTAATTTCATCCATAGACTAAGTGTTTATTTTATTGTTTTTATTATTTTTTTGATACCCAACTACGCTTTAATTTCAAACATAAAGTAAGTAATACACCAGCTCTCCGTAATACTGTTTTTTCATAAATTTTTTACTGACTGTAATTTTTACACAATAGCTATTTATAACCGGTTTAAAAAATATATTACACACCTTTTATGAAATGTTTATGAAATATAAATTTTTTATTTTAGATTTCTCCTTAACTATGTCATAATAGTTGGAAAACTATGATTAACGTTACTACTCTAAGAATGTTTTCGTAGATTTTGTAGCAAGCACAGTAAATGTACATATAATTGCAGAAAATTTGCCGAAGTAGCCATTTGGGAGAATGTAGGAAAATTTGTGTGAAATAAATTTCCCTAAAGTTTTTTCCAATAATAACTTGGAATATATAGAATAATATTCTTAATATTTTAAAAAGGATTTTAAATTAGTAAAGAAATCAATTATCAAGAAGAAATTAAAAATTGTAAATTAGTTGAAAATTTAGTTGCTAAGAATTTATTGGTGAAGCTGAAGGAGCTAAATTCTGATTGAGCTTTTGTAATGATTTAAATAATCATGGTGTTAAATAGTATGAATGGATTAAGAGGGCTTCTATAAGACATAAAAGACGTATTCCCTAATGTTTGTATAGTTCATGACGCTCTAACTGGGATAAATTAAGTACATTCTTTAATTTTTCAAGTGGTATAAGAAAAATGACTCATACTACAATTTGAAATAATCTTTTAGGAGAGAATCGAAACTACACTAGTAATTTAGCTTGTACATATTTGGATTTAAAGTATATATTTCAAAAATTTGCAAATACTAAAATCAATATACTAATTCATTATTAATGTTTTAAAAAAATATAAAAATATAACTGGAAATAAAATTTCCAGTTATATAACC
>OASU01000401.1_pt1 | contig 13579 bp, 9 predicted proteins | sample 1475801 | NCBI WGS metagenome assembly OASU01 (sample SAMEA2579919, study PRJEB22360) | human gut metagenome | biome: human gut; feature: human-associated habitat; material: faeces | place: Denmark | collected 2008/2010 | reverse complement strand
TTAAATTATATCGCTCCTCCATTAACTCCTTACTTCTATTATAAATTTCATCTTTATCTCTTATTAATGGTTCGCCTAATATATTTAAGAGTAAACATCCTGTATAGTCAACATACATATCAATCTCTCCTTTTTGTATAGCTGATGATACAACAGAGCTTCCTCCTAAATTTAACTTTCTTTCTACATTAAGGTCAGTTTTTTCTTCTATTAAATCTGCAACCATATTTGCTAAAATCAATTGTTCTGAATAATTTTTTGATCCTACTACAATTGTATCGCCTTTTTTTCCACTAAATATATTAGATATACCTGTAAACACTAATAAAATAGCTAGTATAACTCCAATTACCTTAAGAACCTTATTATTATTTTTCTTTCCATCGGATAAAAGTCCAACAGGAGTTACTGCAACCTCAATCTTTCCAAATATAAAATCTATAATTAAAGCTAGAATACAAGCTGGTATAGCTCCTGCTAAAATCATATTATTATTTACTGTTTGTACGCCTGTAAATACCAGATATCCTAGCCCTCCAGCCCCTATAAAAGCAGCTAAAGTCATTAACCCAACTGATGTTACCGCAGATATTCTTACTCCAGACATAATTAACGGCAAAGAGACTGGTATCTTTATCTTAATTAATGTTTGTCTTTTTGTTAATCCCATTCCTCTTGCAGCTTCTAACATATTTTCATCTATATTAGTTAGTGCAGTAAAAGTATTTTTTACTATTGGCAAAAGAGAATATAAAACAACAGTAGTTACAGCAGGAACAGTTCCTATTCCAAGTAATGGAATAAGTAATCCTAATAAAGCCATAGATGGTACTGCTTGCAATGTATTTATTAATCCTAATATAGGTTTTCTTAGAGGCTTAATATTTGTAATAAGTATACCTAAAGGAATTCCTATTAATATAGCTAAAGCAATTGCTAACATAGTTAAAAACGTATGCTCTACTAATAGTGATAATATTTGCTCTTTTCTTTCTAAAATAAAACTAAAAAAGTTACTCATTAGCTTCTACCTCCTCTTCTAAGTATTGCTGACTTAAAACAGAAATCAAGCTACTCTTAGTAACCAAACCAACTAATACCTTACTCTCGTTAACTACAGGTAAATACCCTACAGAGTTTTCATTCATTATTGTTAATACATCTACTAGGTTGTCATCATCTTTTACATATAACAACTCTTTTTCCATTACATTTTCAATCTTTGTATCTAATGGTATCTCTCTTCTTATTTGTTTTAATGTAACAAGACCTATAAGCTGATTTTCTTTATTTACTACAAGTAAGCTATCAACTTTATTCGATTTCATCATTTCAATAGATTGAACTATAGTTCTAAATGGCTTTACCTTAATAGGGTCTTGTATCATAATATCCCTTGTCTTTATAAATTCAGGCGTATCCCAAATTTTCTTACTTCCTATAAATTCTTTAATAAATTCATTTGCTGGTCTTCTTAATATATTTTCAGGAGTATCATACTGTTGTATCTTTCCTCCATTCATAATACATATCTTATCTGCTATCTTTATAGCTTCATCCATATCATGAGTTACAAATATTATTGTTTTCTTTAATTCTTGATGAAGAGTAAGTAATTCATCTTGCAAAGAACTACGTGTAATTGGATCTAATGCACTAAAAGGCTCGTCCATTAATATTATGTTAGCATCAGTCGCAAATGCTCTTGCAACACCAACTCTTTGTTGCTGACCACCACTTAACTGAGCAGGGTACTTATTCATATACTCATCTGAATTAAGTCCAACCATATCTAATAATTCAATTGTCTTTTTATTTATTTTTTCTAATGGCTCCTTTTTTAACTTAGGTATTAATTCTATATTTTCTTTTATTGTCATGTGTGGGAATAATCCTACATTTTGAATTACATATCCTATTTGCCTTCTTAGCTGAATAGTATCTTCACTTGCAATTGAATTTCCATTTATGAATATAGATCCTTCTGTAGGCTTTATTAACTTATTAATCATCCTTAATGTTGTTGTTTTACCACAGCCACTTGGCCCAATTAATACTACTAATTCACCATCTTTAATATGAAGATTTATATCATGTAATATAACTTTATCACCTATCTGCTTAGTTATACCTTTAAACTCTATCATATTTCCCCTCCCTCTAACAACTTATACAAAAAAACAAGTTGTTAGTATAATTATATTATACTTTCCATTTTTTATAAACCTTTGTATTTCCATTAATCTTCCATTTTATGCATCTTTATCATCTTCTACTGTAATTAGGGCTTAAACTTCTATGTATTCCTACGTAATCTTTAACTTAACTCTTGATTGCTAAAAAATAAGAAAGTTAACCAATATATTGATTAACTTTCTACCTTCTATTCCTTAAATACTTTTAAATCTTCCACATCTATTTTATATGTACCTTCATTCTCCTTATCTTTTCCTATAGCTTTCACTGCAATAAAAACACCATTATCATCAATTCTTACTACATCTGATGAATACTTTTCTACAGGAAAATATTCATTTAAGTTTAATTTTAATAATTCTCCTGTTGGATTTTTATATATTCTAATTCCACTTCCTTTATCCTCTTCTTTAATTTGAACTATTAGTTCTCCATCATCATTTGAAAAAAGTAACTTTTCCACTATAGATCCATCTACTACATCGTAGGGTACTAACTTATTTAATATTGGCATCTCTAAGGCATCTTGAATTGCTTCATCAACATTCCCACCACTTGGGGATGGTGCATCTCCTCCACCTTGATTATCCCCAACTGTAGGCTTAGTATCCTCAACAATGGCTAGACCTATAAATGTTCTTAACCCGTTTGTGGTTGTAAATGCAACTTTATTCCCTAAAAATCCTATTCCCATTTTATTAAATGATCCTTCTGGAACACTCTCTTTATCTACTACTACATTATCTCTATTAGGATATACCTCTTTTGGTAAGTCCTTCATTCTTAATAATAACTGACTCTTTCCTATTTCATAATCCCTTAGTCTTAAAGTATTTCCAACTTTATATACCTGTTTTTCATTTGTTGATTTAATTTCATCTACTAAATATTCTTTATCTTTCTTTGCAACCTTTATTACAACTGTATCTAAATCAATTCTGCTTTCATCTTTTTCTTCTTTAACCACTATATAAGTAAAATATGCATGATCTGCTCCTTCTGAAAGCTTATCTAATTTATATCCGTTTATATTATCATTTTGTATTTTTCTTATTTCTTCATTATCTTTTATTGCCTCTGTGCTTATCTTATTGCTTTCATCAAAGTTTCCCTTGGTTATCTTTTCCATGTAATCACTCGCTATTTCCCCAGCCTTCTTTATATTAAAAACATCTGAATTTACATCAACATTTTTTCCAAAGCATCCTACAAAAGAAAATATTAAAATACTAGATAAAAAACATGAAACCATTCTTTTCATAATAATTACTCCCTTCATTATACTTTCTTAGTTTTCCTAAGAAAAAATCCCTTATACATTTACTAAAGAATATTTGAATATTCCACATTATATATTAAGTATAGGAACAAGTTTGAAAGGAGGTTTTTAATTGAAAAAAGAATTGCTTAAAATATTTCAGGTAGCTGTTGTATTTATTGGAACAGTCGTAGGTGCTGGACTTGCCTCTGGAAAGGAAATATCTAACTTTTTCACTTCCTTTGGCCCCAAGAGCTTTATTGGAATTTTAATATGTGGAGCCTTATATATATCAATGGGAATTATAATATCAAAAATAAGCCTTTTATTAAATTCATATAGCGAAGTAATGCACGTAATTAGCCCTAATATCTTTGGAAAGCTTACTGGAATTATTACTACGCTATACTTTATTTCAAGTGCATCAATTATACTAGCTGGAAGTGGAGCCTTAATACATCAATTTTTTGGTATTCCAAAAATTATAGGAACTTTAATCATGCTTTGTATATCCTTATTCTTTTTACTTAGAGGAACTGAGGGCTTAATTGAAGTAAATAGTTTTATAGTTCCTGGCTTAATACTAACAATTTCCCTAATAACTACTTTGTATATTGCATTTGGTAATGATGTAATGACAATTGATAATATTATTCATGCTCCAGCAAAAAAAAGTGGTGTGTTTATATCTACATTACTATATTCAGGCTATAACATATTGTGTAGCTCAGGTGTTCTTGTTCCTCTTAGTACAAAAATGAAAAAGTCAAAAACTATGGTTATAGGTATAGTATTAGGTGCATTAGGATTAACTTTCTTATCCCTTGCAATAAACTCATTACTTTTAATAAATCAACCATATATATACGAGTACGAAATACCACTATTATTCATAGCTCAACGCTTTGGTCCAATAGTACAAGCCATATTATCAATGATTATTTTATTAGAAATGTTCTCAACAGAAGTTTCAGACGTATACTCTATAGGAAAGACATTAGAACAAACATTTAAAATTAAGTTTAACTTAGGTATAGTTATAGTTTTAGCCATAGCATTACCAATATCTCAAATTGGATTTGGAACCTTAATATCTACACTTTATCCTATGTTTGGATTCCTAAGTTTAATATTCATAGCACAATGTATTATTTTTTATTTTAAACATAGAAAAGAAATGACCAACTAGATAGTTGATAGTATTTAATAGCAGTCTTATAATTTAATAAGTATAAATTATGAGGTGCTATAAAATGAAGTATGATTACCTATTAAAAAAATGTGATTTATGCCGAAGGCATTGTGGTGTTAATAGACTAAATGGTGAACTAGGTATATGTGCTGCTGATGATAAGCTAATTGTAGCTAGGGCAGAATTACACCTTTGGGAAGAACCACCTATATCTTGTGAAAATGGTTCAGGCACAGTATTCTTTTCACATTGTAATTTAAAATGTGTATTTTGCCAAAACCATGAAATAAGTCAAGAATATAAGGGAGCTAAGATAACCATAAATAGACTTAGTGATATTTTCTTAGAACTTCAAAATAAAGGTGCAAATAATATAAATCTTGTTACGCCTACCCACTATGTACCACAAATAATAGAAGCCATAGAAATAGCTAAATCTAAAGGATTAAAACTACCTATCCTTTATAATACCAATGGTTATGATACATTAGAAACTATCAAGTTATTAGATGGGTATATAGATGTTTATCTTCCAGACTTTAAATATTTTGATGATAAATATTCTATAAAATATTCAAAAGCAAAAGATTATTCATCTGAAATAATTCCCATATTAAAAGAAATGGTTAGGCAAACTGGTAAGCCATCCTTTGATGATAAAGGTAGAATTCTTAAAGGAGTTATTATAAGACATTTAATGCTTCCTGGCTTACTATTTGATTCTAAGAAGGTTATAGATAAAATATATTCTACTTTTGGTAATGATGTTTATATAAGCATAATGAATCAATACACACCAATGCATAACTCATCTAAATATCCAGAAATAAATAAATTTTTAAATCCAAAACATTACAATTCACTAATTAATTACGCTAGTGAATTGGGAGTAATTAATGGATTTATTCAAGATGAAGGTTCAAATACAACTGAATACGTTCCTAACTTTAACTTTCAAGGGGTCTTATCCGATAAATAATAAGAAAGGTTGGATGGATATTTATTTTGCTTGTTCCGTCGCAAGCTCCAAGTCACAGAAAAACAAATATCTATTCCCTTGATTTATAGCTAATTAAAATCTTATAATTTTCTAGACAGTGAAAAAGAAACTCATACATAACAGTAAGAGTTTCTTTTTTATATCTATTAATTTGGATAATTAAAGAAAGGTGCAGAATTACCTCCCCTGATCATTTCTCTGGAGTTAGGTGGATAAAATATATTTTCACTTCTTAATTCTGCTATTCTCGTTACGCCTACATAAATGTCAGATATCCTGTACCATGTTGCATAATCCACAACTCCTGTTTTAGGTAAATTAAATATTCCTTGAAATACTCTAACTGCTTCTGCAGTAGCTTCACCATAAGTACCATCAACTGCCACCTTAGGAATTAAAGGATAATTTTGTGCAATTCTATTTAAAAATTCTTGTATCTGTCTAACAGACTCCCCATTTGAACCTACTGTTAAATCAAATCCTGGATATGAAGATGGACTACCACTAACCTGTTCAGCTGTTGTTAGTTCAATATCATTTCCATAATAATAAGTTAATATATCATAAGGTATATAACCTTGATCCCCAAGATACTTACTACCCCATTGACTTAGCCATTGAGGACAAGTTACATTCTTCCCATCACAATACTGTGTTAATAGTGGTTGTTTTCTTCCAAATCTCCTAATATAAGTGGAGAATATTTCATCAACAATAGCACTTATACTATCATAAATATTTCTTCCATAATTAAATGCATGATCATAAGCTGTAGAGCTTGTTATATCAAAATTCTTCCCTTTTCCTCTATACCATTCTGTATAAATTCTATTTAATGTAAATGATATAATACAAAATACATTTGCCCTTATTGTACTCTCTGGCCATGTAGAGTATATTTCACATGAAGCTACATTCTTTATATAATCTTTATACGGAACTCTATAATTAGGCGCAGAGGCATCATTAGGACTTCCCTGATGAACTGTTATAAATTCTGGAACTACAGGTTTTGGTAATACAACTCCTCCTGTAGGTGGTGGAAGAGGTTTATCTGGAGATTCTGGTATCTTTGCCGGGAAATTACCAATTAATGTATTGGGTTGAATTATAATTATTTCTGCTCTACTTGATCTATTTGCATTTTCTTGAAGACTTACTTTCTGTAAGGCTGTTGATTGCGGAAACACTTGTACCCCTCTTATTGATACAGGACTAAACCCATCCCTTTCTACCAAAACATCATAAAGACTATAAGGTACATTATTAGTAGGTTCTTGAGAATAATCTAGTGGTGGTGCTGATAAATCTATTACTTGAGTTAAACCTGAAGAATCTGTAAGTAATGTTGTATTGATATTACTTGCACTTGGATTGTTAGGGGATGTAGTTTTGTTACCAAGAGCATTTATATTTTGGACTTGGTCACTAGTTGTTGGATTTATAGTTACTCTACAGTTATCTATTGGTACTGCGCTTTCTCCTCTAAAGCATTGAACTTTTAATTGACCTATATTAGCCATTAATATCTCCTATAAAATTGTTTCATCATATATTATGCTTAGTACTAATCATCTGTGATACAGCTATAATGGTTTTCTTATAAATAGCCCTCCTATATTAAATTCTTCATACCTATTATCAACAATATCATTGCCATAAGATATTTCTCTATATGACCTTGAAGTAACATTTTCGCCATAATTTCCTCTCATAGCATTCAATATTCCAGTCATATCTATAATTCCATATCCCCATTCTCTATTTGGATAAACATCTCCACCTCTCATACGTGTACCCCTAATAATATAAGACTTCACCTGTGTAGCATATATTTCAGGTTTATTTCTATCGACTACAGCCCACTGCAATATTAAAGCACATATTCCTCCAACTATTGCTGTAGCAACTGAAGATCCACTTGCTACCCCTACACTTCCACCTGGCCTTACTATTGGTGCATTAATTCCTCCTGCTACAACATCTGGCTTTATTCTTCCATCTGTAGTATAACCTCTACCTGAAGCTCCCACTGTAGCATTATTATTTTGGTTATAATAACCTACAGATATTACTGAATTAGCTGTTGAAGGTAACATTAAAGTAGTATACTGAGATGGCTTTAAAAATCTTGTGTCTGAATCTAATAAAACTCTTTGTGGTAACCAAGCCCAATACATACCATCAACTACATATTCTCCATATAAGGTAAATTTCCATATGCCTTCTTTTAAATATATACTCCTTATTACTATTCTTTCATCACCAGTAGCCTCATTAGGCATATCTATATCTATAGACATTATAGTTCCTTCATATAAGAACTTGATATTTCTTCTACCTCCAGACTTTGGAGATATTCTATCTATAACTTCACCTGAGGGTGATGTTACGGATATTGATGCACTATTAGGTTGCCTTATCCATATTTCAAAATTCAATGTATTTTGGTTCTTTCCAACCCTTAATTCAATTACCTCTGTACTCCCAGAACTTTTTATATTACCTTCTGTATGGGTATCAGTATCTCCTTCATTTCCAGTTCCTACAACAACGACATTTCCCAAAGTGCCAGCTATCCTATCAATAACACCACTAACTATAGTTCTACCACTATGTTCACCATAATTTGTTCCTAATGGAATTATCATAACTGTTGGCATATTTAACTCACTAGATATAGAAGTTAGATACCTTAATGCAAGCAATATACTAACATATCCATATCTATTACTTCCTTCTGTTGTTAATCCAGCAGATACAAGTGTTATATCAGCTGCTTCCTTTAACTTAACAACTGCTATACTCGAATTAGGAGCTATACCTATTAAATCTGGATTTTTACCTCTTGCTGCTGCAAGTCCTGCTACCATAGTTCCATGACCATTTGTATCCTTAGTAGCAACTATACTATATGGATCACCTCCAGACTTTTTAAGAGCTATAGCCTGATTTATTTGTTCTTCTGTATACTCTACACCCATCTTTAAACCATTTATCTCTTGCCCTATATTATCTAATGTCTGATCCCATATCCTTACTATTCTAGTGGTGTCATCTTCTTTTTGAAATTCAGTGTTTAAATAATCTATTCCCGTATCTATTACTCCAATTAATACGCCTTTTCCATTTAAACTTAAGTATGGATTAGTATGATAATTTAACGCATTACTTGCCTCAGCTGGAGTTTCATCAGTTAACGTAAAAATTTGAGGATTTATATCATCTACAACTCCAAATATATACGGATATATATTCTTAATGTTACTTGTAGGGGTATATACTATTCCATAACTTTCCGATATGGTTGTTACTTCTGTATTTGGCATATTATTAAGCTCTTTAAAACGTTCCTCATTTGCAAACTCTACCAAGGTACCAACTATTTCATCTGAATTCGCATATGAATTCAAATATTCTTCTATAGTATCAAACCTTCCTTGTTGCCTATTCATTTTACTCTCCCTAAAACTACTTACATTAATAACATTTAAAACATCCAATATCTGTTGCAAACTATTATATGCACAAACCTCCCCATACCCCCAACTTGTATTTGGATAATCTACATCTCTTCTTTCTCTCTTTGCTCCAGTTACCAAAAAGTATTTTACTCTGTTCCCAAATAAATAAGGATCATTCCCTTTAACAATTCCCCATTCCATTATTAATGCACATATTCCTGAAACGTGGGGAGCTGCCATAGAAGTTCCTGACTTTGTATCATATGACCTATTAGGAATTGTTGATGTAATCCCTTCACCTGGCGCAACTATTTCTGGTTTTGCTTCAAAATACATGTTAGCTCTTCCTCTGCCACTAAACGGAGAAATATTATTTGTTAAATAATTATAACTTCCTACTGAAATTACACTATCTACTGTAGCGGGTATACCTAATGTATTATCTATACTAGGTTGTAGAAACTTTGTATTTATATTTAATCCCTCTGATACAGGTAGCCATACATCAAATATTCCATTGTATTCATTTAATACTCTTAAAACAATTTTCCATACCCCTTCAATAATATACTGAGCATCCGTATATAAAGAAACCGATATCTCTCCTGTCATATCAAATGGTTTAGGTCCAGTTGTGAATACCCTATACCTATTTCCGGAAATTACACCTTCCTTATATCCTTCTTCTATTACTATTTCTCCAGATGATACTCCTGTTGGTGCTATAATCTCTATTGACACCGCTGGTAATATAGACTTATATAAATTTAAAAATACTGCTATTTCACCTGCATCAACTTCAAAATTAATATCATTACTTCTTTTTAGAATCCCACCAACATGATGTGCTGCATCCCCTTCATTTCCTGCTGCAACTATTATAGTCACTTTCTCATGGTTAGCTATAGTTGCTATATATAATTCTAATAAGCTACTCCCATCATGTGCTCCATCATTTGTACTTAAACTCATATTGACAACCAAAGGCATATTCAACTCTTTACTTTTATCAGTCAGAAACTTCAAACCTCTCATTATACTTGTACTTAGAGAAAAATACCCTCTACCTGTTTTCACCATCATGATTGAACTTTTGGGCGCAACACCATAATATCTTTTATCAATTTTTCCTCCAGCGCAGGCAATACCAGCTACATGTGTACCGTGACCAGTTAAATCTTCTACAGGTACTACTGAATATGGATCTTGTGACTTTAATGCAGTATTTATAGTTGCCTTATCATAAACCTTACTTGAGTCTTGAGTTAAATCATATATATACTCTATTCTTGTAGTTCCGTCTTCATTTAGAAATCCCGGATGAGTAAAGTCTATTCCGGAGTCAATAAAACCTATTATTATTCCTTCACCACTAAGGGAATAAGTATTTCTAGTCTTATCCACGCAAGCTGCTCTATTACTCCCCTGGTCAGTTAAAATCATACTCTTAGGAAATTCTATATATTGTATTGCATTATTTTGTGCTAAACTTACAACATTAGTTGCTGGTATATTTACAATAGCATACCCATATCCTAAATCTTCAATCCTACCACCTATATTCTCTACTATTGTTTTTACCACTTCAAATGGTTCTCCGTATAAAATGGTCACCTCAACCTCTCCTTGAGGATTCTCATTTAATGTTTGTGTTATATTTAATTTAGCTAAAAATTCTAAAGGCACATTCTTAAGTAAATTACTTGCATTATTTATATTCTCTATAATAAATCAACCCCACAAAATTACTGATAATTTTATTTATAAAATCCCACTATCAATATATAAAAAAAGATGATATATGTTACCAACATATATCATCTAAGTAAGCTAAAGTTGTATTTCTAATCTTTCTAACTTAGCTATAATTTTAGCTTCTTTCACTTGTATTGTTTCTGTCTTAGCTGAGCCATCATTACCTATAAGTAATAACTTTTGCCCACCTAAACTCTTTATTTGTCTTATAACTCTTTTATTGTCATACTCTATAAGAAACATTCCATTGTTGCTCACTTCTTTAACTAAATGACCAAATACTATATCATCCTTCATCATTCTGAATCCAGACATACTATTATCTTCTACTTTTATATATAAAACTTTATCTGCAGGGTATCCTTCTACCTTATTTGAATATATAGGAAGTTCTTTACTTCCTAACTCCTTTTTTAAGCTATAGTCATATATTATTACCTTTTTCATTACAGATGAAAAAGCATCAGTCCACACAGGTGAAGTTTCTCCAAGTATTTTGGCATTAATCTTCTTCTCCTTTTTAGCAACTTCTGTTATCTTTCTTTCTTCCATTAATGCTTCATCTGTTACAACCATACTTATATCATTTAAATCTGTATTAAGGATTTTTGCTGCTCTTTCTATGAATCCTTCTTGAGCAACTCTTCTTCCCATTTCTACTTCGTTAATAAATTTATCAGATACACCTAACTTTTTTCCTAAAGCCTTTTGAGTAAGACCAGCTTTTGTTCTTGCTTCCTTGATCTTCTCCCCTACTCTACTCACTTTTATCTTCCCTTCTAATGCTTATTCTATAATTTCAGGTTCTCCATAAGTTTCACCAAATGTATCAACTGTCATACTTTTTATAACTTGATCTTCATAAGGTCTATCATTATAGTCTCTCTTTGTCATTACAATTTTATCAGCTTCTTCTATACCTTCTATAACCTTACCAAATGCAGCATATTGTCCATCTAAGTGTGGTGCATTTTCAACCATTATAAAGAATTGGCTTCCTGCTGAATCTGGATGCATCGCTCTAGCCATTGATAAAACACCTTTAGTATGTTTTAAATCATTCTTAAATCCATTTCTGTTAAACTCTCCTTTTATTCCATAACCAGGTCCTCCCATACCATTTCCTTCTGGGCATCCACCTTGAATCATGAATCCTGGAATTACTCTGTGAAATATTAAGCCATCATAAAATCCTCTATTTATTAAATCTATAAAATTCTTTACTGTATTTGGAGCTACTTCAGGATAAAGTTCTGCCTTCATAACTCCTCCATTTTCCATAGTTATAGTTACAATTGGATTCTTCATAATAATTATCCTACCTTTCTTTGATTATATTTAGTATTATTATCATACCTTTCCTTGATAATTCATGTTTTAATTATATCTTATTCATTGAATATAATAAATAAATTAAAACAGAAAAAATCACTATTTAGATACTATACTAAATAGTGATTCCTTAATTTATTTAAGCTACTCATTATCTTTCCTTCCTACTCAAGCTTTAGCTAATAAAAGCTGTTCCCAATACTACTCTTGAGTAATCATTATAATTTGATAAATTTTTAACATTGATATTATTAAAAATCATCTCTCTTCCTGATTGATTAATTATATCGCCAAACAAACATGTTAAAAATGTTGATGGTATATTTTCAACTCCTGAAAAGTCTAAAGTAATTCCTTCATTTATACTATTCTTTATTATATCCCTTAGAACAATTGCATCTTCGACATTTATTTTATCTCCTAATACTTCTTTAACATTAATTATCATAAATAGCACCTCTCTTTATTTTTTTAATTTTCTGATAATTTCTTCTCTATATATAATATAGCAATTTCCATTTTATTTGTCAACTATTTAACAAACTTTTTTTCTATATTTATTTTATAACGCAAAGAAACAGTTGTAATACTATTAACAACTGCTTCTTTTAGATTTATATTCCTAATAAATTTTTACTTAATTGAATTATTTTTTTACCTTCTAATGAATTATATATACTCACTGACCCCTTCTTACTTGAATCAGTCAGTAAATCATGTAATTCTAACCTTCTTCTCAATTCTTTACAAGTTCCTAATCCACCATCAATTACTGGAACATCCCCCCCTATAACTTCATGTATTCTATCTGCTATAAATGGATAATGAGTGCACCCTAATACTATAGCAGCAATATCTTTATTTTCATATTTATTAAACTTCTCTTTTAGATAAAACTTTAATTCATTACTATCTAAATCACCTGCTTCAATAAATTCCATAAGCCCTGCACAAGGCATTGGTATTATATCTGCTTCATTTTTATATTTACTCATTAGATTATTAAACTTTCTTTCTTTTAGAGTCATAGGAGTAGCCATTATAATTATAGGCCCACTTCTTTTCATTTTTACTGCCGGCTTTACTGCTGGCTCTATACCTACTATAGGCACATCAGGATAGTCTAACCTTAATGCTGCAACAGCTGCACTAGTAGCTGTGTTACATGCTATTACTATAGCTTTAGCTCCCTTAGAAAATAACTTATCTACCGCTCTATATGTAAGTTCTTTCACTTCTTCAGTCGTCCTTACTCCATATGGTGCATTTTTTGAATCTCCAAAATATATATAATCTTCATTTGGCATAAGTTTTATAGCCTCTCTTAAGACACTTAATCCACCTACTCCTGAATCGAAAAAACCAATAGGCATATTCTTCTT